>ENA-UOWO01000345-UOWO01000345.1-activated-sludge-metagenome-genome-assembly--contig:-NODE-345-length-69171-cov-16.010070_pt1 | contig 69171 bp, 75 predicted proteins | sample MGYA00238148_ERZ761564 | MGnify/ENA primary metagenome ERZ761564 (study PRJEB28885, sample SAMN05720194) | activated sludge metagenome | isolation source: Anaerobic digester | place: USA...
TGGCCGATGCTGAACTTTTAGCAACGGTTGATGCTGTTTTCAAAAATCTAGGCTTTAAAAACGTTGTTATTGAATTTAATGATCGTGAACTGCTCATGAATAGCATCAATCCATTTGCGAATGAAAAAGTTGACGTTTTTTCTATTGTACAAAGCATTGATAAATTAGATAAACAAAGTGCTGAAAATATTATTGAAGAATTAGTCGATAAAGGTCTCACTCGTCAAAACGCTGAAGCTGTTTTAAGTAAACTTGACAAGATTGTCATATCAGACAATTTAAATAAAATTGTACAAAAAACTTTGGATTTAGGAGTCGACCAAAAAACCCTAATTTTTAACCCAAAATTGGCTCGCGGTTTAGATTATTACACTGGCTTAATTTTCGAAGTTAAAATTCCAGAACTTAGTGGTTCTTCCGTTGGTGGAGGTGGTCGTTATGATAATCTCATTGAGGACTTGTCAGGCTATAAAATGCCAGCGGTTGGAATTGGTCTGGGCTTTGATCGTATTGTCGAAGCTTGTGAAGAACTTGGATTAATTCCAGCAAACAATATGGGTACACTAGTGATGGTTAGTTTTTTTGAAGATGATGCCTGTCAAAGCAAAGCTTTGGAAATCGCTAAGGAATTACGTTTAGAAAAAATTAAAACTGAGCTTTTTCCAGATGTAGATAAATTGGGCAAACAATTCAAAATTGCAGAGCAAAAACAAATTTCATTTGTGATTGTAGTTGGTGAAAATGAAATTAAAGAAAATAGTTTTACACTTAAAAACATGCAATCTGGTGAACAAAGTTTGTTAAGTGTCGAGGAGATTAAGAAAAGACTTAAATCTTTTTCCCCTTCACTTTCATAATTTTATGCTATAATAATCCCCTCTTATGAAACAAGGAATACATCCTAGCAACTGGCAACATGACTGTGTAGTTACCTGTAGTTGTGGCAATACTTTTGTAACTGGTGGCATTAAAAAAGCTATGCAAATTGATATTTGCAATGCTTGCCATCCTTTTTTTACAGGTGAAATGAGATTCGTTGATCGCCAAGGTCGCGTAGATAAATTCCAAAAAAAGATGCAGGCAGCTCAAGCTGCGGCTGCTATAGCTGCTAACAAAGCTAAAAAAGCTGTTAAAGAAAAAGTAGAATCTAAATCCTACAAGCAAATTTTAGTCGAACAGCAAGCTGAACTTAAAGCTAAAAAACAAGCCGACGTTACCGCTGAAAATTAGTTTTCCTCTTTATTTTGATTGATGCAACATTTAGGTTGCGTTTTTGCGTATATAATTATAAAGAGATCAAACTAAAAGAAGGATTAAAAAAATAAATATGGATCAAGTCTATAACCCCTATCAATCTCAAATTGAACAAATTGAAATTGAAATTACTGAAAATCAAAAGTTGCTAGATGATGCTCTGATGCACGATTTAGCCAATGAAGAAATTACTCGATTACTGGAGGAAAAAAAAGCCCTAGAACTTGCTGCGAGTGATTTTTTGAATGGACAAAATAAAACAAATGACGATAGTTCACAAGTTGCTCAGAATGCTAATGCCATTATTGAAATCCGCGGTGGAGCTGGAGGTGATGAAGCCAAAATTTGGGCCAATGATCTAATGCGTATGTACACTCGTTATGCCGAAAATAAAGGCTTAAAAGTTGAATTAATTGATGATTTAGTATTTAAAGTTAAAGGTAAAGTTGAGCTACCTATAGTTAAAATTGATGAAGATGGCAAAATAAATAAAACTGGCGAAACAGAATGGTTGCAAGCTTATAAGCTTTTTCGTTATGATTCTGGAGTACATCGCGTTCAGCGCGTTCCTAGTACCGAAGCTGCGGGTCGTATTCATACTTCTACTGCTTCAGTGGCAGTTTTACCAGAAGTGACAGCAACGGCGGTTGAAATCAAAGAAGAAGATCTCGAATGGTCTTTTATGCGTGCTGGTGGAGCTGGTGGACAATCAGTCAACAAAACTAGCTCAGCTGTTCGTCTTATACATAAACCTAGCGGTTTGGTAGTTAGCGCTCGTACAGAGAGAAAACAAGCCCAAAATCGCCAAATTGCTTTAGAATTGCTTCGTGCTCAACTTTGGCAAATTGAAGAAGACAAAAAAATGGCCGAAATTGATGAAGCCCGTAGTAACATCGGACGTAACATGCGTGCTGAAAAAATTAAAACTTACAATTATCCCCAAAGTCGCGTTACCGACCATCGGATTCATCAATCATGGCATAATTTAGAAGGAATCTTAGGAGGTGATTTAGACGAATTGATCGCTTCTACTAAATCTTTATTAGAAATTGATGAAAATCCAGAAAAAAGCGATGAACAAATTTCTTAAATTAAAATTGCTCCAATGCTTTCTTTAAAACTTCATCGTCTGTAGTGTTGTAGTCCTGAGCTACTTCAACATCGACTTTCAAACCATCTTCATGAATCCAATTACCGCTTGGGGTTAACCAACGACCGACAGTAATATGTAATCCTCCTCCATTACTCAGTTCGCGACGATCTTGTACTGTTCCTTTACCAAAGGTCTGTTCACCGATTAATTTAATTTTAGCGTCATCCCTTAATGCACCGGCTACAATTTCGGAAGCAGAGGCACTACCCTTATTAACTAACACTACTGTTGGAATTCCAACTAAGCGAGCCTTACCAGTACTATTGTAGTTTTTAGTGTTATATTTGGATTTTTGACTAACTACTACGCCATTTTTAACAAAATCACTGGCCACATCAATTGAAACATCAAAAAATCCACCTGGATTATTGCGTAAATCAAGAATTAAACCAGCAATTTGATCTTTTTGTTTAGTTATCTCAGTTACAGCTTTATTCCACTCATCTAGAGTTCTTTCGCCAAACTTAGCAAGTTTTAAATGAGCAAATTTTTTGCCATTGTTTTCTGCAAATTCTAAAGTAACACTTTCTACGATAATTTCTTCACGAACAACTTTAATGTCTTGATTGCTGTTGTCACTTTTTCGATAAATACTTAAAATGACCGATGTTCCTTTAGGACCACGAATATTTTTAACAGCATCATCTAGAGTCCAATTAGTGGTATCTTCATCTAAGCCTGTATTTTCATCCTTAATATGAATAATCATGTCACCAGCTAAAAGACCTGCTTTTTCACCAGGACTACCACTTAGAGGAGCAATTATGCCCACTACTCCATCTATATAAGCCAATTCGATACCAACTCCATAGAAACTACCGGCTAAATCTTCTTCTGCTTTGGAATTATCTTCTGGAGGTAAATACATGGTATAAGGATCGCCCAAACCCCAAACCATTCCAGAAATTGCTCCATCCATCATTTTGTTTTCATCTATTTCTGCGGTTTCTAAATAATCTCTTTCTAAAAGTTGCCAAACTTCCCAAAAAGTATCCATGGAAATAGTGGCTTTACCATTGGAACTATTAATCAGATTACTAAGATTACTAGCTTTAGTTTTTTTAGCAAGATTTTCGAAAAAAGAAATTTTTTGACCAAACAAAGAACCTTCGTTAGCATAACGAAAACCTAAAATTAGACCCAAAGTCATCAATAAAATGGCAAAAATTGTGGTGCGAATAAAAGGGAAAAGCCAACCTGATTTTTTTCTCATACAGAAAGACTATTGTAAGCCAGCTGCTAAAAAAAATCACAAGTAAAATCGCTTAAAATGATTAAACAGTTTGAGTAAATGGCAAAAGAGCTAAGTGTCTAGCTCTTTTGACTTCTCTGGCCAATTTCTTTTGAAATTTGGCACTAAGACCTGTTTTTGCTCTTGGCAAAATAGCGCCCTGAGCAGTTACAAATCTCTTGAGTTCTTCGGCTTTTTTGTAGCTAAAGTTATAAGTCTTCATTTTTCTTCCTTAACTATTAATATTCTTAATTTCTAAATTCCTAAAAAGGAATGTCGTCAGAAACATCTTCTACTTCAGCAGCTTCTGCTGGAACAGCGGTTTCTTCAGTATTTTTGCTGTTTTCTCCTGGTTCTGCTTCGTTTTCTTCATTGCCAGCAAATTTGCCACCTCTGTTACTAAGCAACATCATGTTGTCGATCACGATTTCAGTCACTTTTCTAATTTCCCCACTCTCAGTTTTCCAATCTCTGGTTTGAATACGGCCTTCAACAAAAACTTTGTCACCTTTATGTAATAATTGGCCACAAATTTCAGCTAATTTAGACCAAGCAACTACATTATGAAAATCTACTCTTTCTTGTTTATCTCCACCATCTGCTGGAGTCCAAGAACGATTAGTAGCAATTCCAAATGAAGCTACCGCAGTACTATTAGGGGTATAACGAAGATTTGGATCTCTAGTTAAATTCCCAATTAACATGACTTTATTTAAAGAACGGACTGACATTTTTGCCTTTCTCTCATCAGAGTGTGTTTATATTGATCTTTTTTCATTATGCAGTAACAAAATTACAAGAAGCGTGACTATTTCAATTTTAGTAAAGAAAAGAAACCAAAAACATAAATTAATCTTCAATAGATTTTTCTATTTCGTCATCAGCTATCACCAATAAATGGCGAATAATTTCACGATTCAAAGTTAAAGTTTGGTCAAATTTTTGGACATTTAAAACTGGAAAATTCAAAATCATATGCACATAAACTGCTTCTTCATAAGTTTTGCCACCCTGAGAAATATTGTAAGCCAAATGCTTACGACCCCAATCATCCTCTTTAACAATAGTGCCCTTATGTTTAGTAACTAATTCAGCAATCTCTTTCTTAAGTCTGGAAACGTCGGCGTCTAATAAATCGCCAGGAATCAAATAAGTTAATTCGTAATCTTTGGTGATAATTTCTTTAGCTAATTTCATATTTCTTTCAATTCGCAAAATTGAGCCCTGCTCAATTTTCTGGATATTAATAAGCGAATTTTAATCTCAGTTGGGTATTATAACAGAGAAGGTCAAGATATAAAAGCATTCAAACTATTTACCAATCATAAACTCAACTACGTCACCATCCTGCATAATGTAATCACGACCTTCTTGTCTAACTTTACCAATTTCTTTACAAGCTGACCATCCACCAATTTTAATAAAATCTGCAAAATTAACTATTTTGGCACTAATAAATTTCTTACTAAAATCGGTATGAATTACACCAGCTGATTCTTGAGCTGTCGAGCCCTTTCTGATTGTCCAAGCTTTGCTTTCAATTTCTCCAGTAGTTAAAAAGCTTTGCAAACCTAAGGTTTGATAAGCTACTGAGGCTAATCGAGACAAACCACTTTCTTCAATTCCCAACTCTTGCATGTAAAGCTCTTGATCTTCTGGAGCTAAAACTGCTAGTTCGCTTTCGATTTTGGCAGAAATAATAACGATTTGTTCTTTTTTGATTTGAAGTTTTTTAGCGAATTGTTCGGTTAATTCCTGAGTTTTGATCAAGTCCTTTTCATCGACATTGATGGCAAAAATTTCTGGTTTGGCAGTTAAAAGACATAATTCTTTAGCTACTAATTTTTCGATTTCGCTTTGGCAATTTAAGTTCTGGCCTTGCTGTATTTTGGCCAAAAAATCCTGAATTGTTTCCCATTTAAGCTTCTCGTCTTTACTAACCGCACCTTTTGGTTGTTGTTGTTTTTGCAAAGTTTCCAGATCAGCTAACTGCAATTCAGTGCGAATAATTGTTAAATCTTGCTCTGGATCTACCGAACCTTCGCGAAGCACATTTGGATCACTGAAATGACGCAAAACATGACAGATAGCATCGGTTTGACGGATATTAGCTAAAAATTTATTGCCAAGTCCTTCACCCTTACTTGCTCCCGCCACCAAACCAGCAATATCGACAAATTCCACCAAAGCATATTTAAGTGGAGGTAAATTAGTTAATTTTTCACTAGTTTTAGTTATTTCAGCGAGTTTCAATAAACGATCATCTGGCACTTCTACTACGCCAACATTGGGTTCAATAGTTGCAAACGGATAATTAGCGGCCAGAGCCACCTGCTTTTTTAATAAAGCATTGAACAAGGTAGACTTGCCAACATTAGGAAGACCAACGATGCCAATTTGTAAATTCATAATCGCTATTATATCGAGAAAATGAAGAATTACTACTTAAGAAATAGTCCTATAACAATTGACTTTTGGACACTTTTGTGGCATAATGCCCCTAGTTGTTGCACTATTGAACTGTAGTCAAAGCGACTGCAGAAATTCAAACAATAGTGTTGTAAGGAGGAGCCGTGAAAAAGGCTCTGTGGATCGCTTTTATCGTTATTATTGTTGTTGCAATTCTCTATGCGGGCTTTTTAGCCTTGCAAGAGAATAATAACAATAAGGTCGCTGCTGAATGTCTGCGTGGCAACCAAACAGCCTGTGCGTATTTTCAAGCACAGGAAAATGTCACTGCAACAGAAATTTTGTTGCAGGAAGCAAAAGCAAATCTAACAACTGCTCGAGAAGCCTACAAAGCCTCTCAGCAAGGAGGAGAATGACAACTCTCCCCCAAAATAAAACCCCGCCGATCAAAAGGCGGGGTTTTTCTTTTTTAAAACGAAAAGATTAAAAATTATTCCTCAGAAGGAATAATTAACCAACATAAAAGATAAATAACTAATCCAGGAAATCCTCCGGGAATTAAAGTTAAAGCTAGAATAACTCTAACTAGAGTGACATCAATATCAAAATAATTAGCAAAGGCAGCGGCAACGCCAGCAAACCTACGACCTTTTATTGGTCTGATTAATTTTTTTGTATTAGCTTTAGTTTTTTGACTAGGCATAATTTTTCCTTTTCTTATTGTTTGTTATTGTATCATTATAGCTAAAGATTTTTTAATTCTTCTCCATCAGTTTGAAAATACCACAGCGCAAAATCGCTGTTACGAAAATTTTTTGCTTTGACGAGCTGTGCAAGTTGACTTAAATCAAAAAGTTCGACAGTAATTTTTTCTCCTGCATCAGGATTTTTCTCGGCAGTTTCCTGGCAATTTTTAGCCACTAAATAAAAATTGGCCCAATCAATTCTACTGTTCATTTGTCCACTGAACAAAAAATACCAATCATCACTTGAAAACCCAGTTTCTTCCAATAATTCACGTTTAGAAGCTTTTAAAACACTTTCACCTTCATCAACAATGCCACCCGGCAAACTTAAAAATTCTTGAAAGCCAGGCTGAGTTTGTTTGGTCATAATTACTTTTTTATCCTCAGTAAAAGCCAGGACCGTCACTGTGTCAGCTCTAGAAACACTTTCAAAAGTCACTTCACTACCATCATAAAGTTTTTGAGGCCATTGCCAAATTTTGAAGAAATTTCCCTGAGCCATAATTTTTGCTCCCTCGCCTCTTTGCAATTTAGCCAAAGGACGCTTAATGATTTCTTGCTCGTTTTGTTCGTTAACTTTTTGTAACATATTTGCCAAATTATAGCGCAATCGCCAAGGTATAATACAGATGTGTCAGAAATTCAAATCAAAAATAAAAATTATCGCTTGCCCATTTTTGTACCCGATGCCACTTTGGGCGTAGCTCGTAATTTGGATAGTCTCGATCTTGTCAAAGTTGGCCTACAAGGTGTGATGGTTAATACTTATCACCTGATTCAAAAACCTGGTGAGAAAATTTTGCAAGAAGTTGGTGGAATTAAAAAGATGATGAATTGGCCTGGTTTTGTATCCTCAGATTCTGGTGGGTTTCAACTTTTTTCTTTAATTCGTAAAAATCCTAACCTGGGAAAAATTACTGATGAAGGTATCGTGCTTTACACCGGCCCTAAAAAGCAAAGTAAAAATTTATTTACTCCAGAAGATTCGATTCGCATGCAATTTGCGATTGGCAGTGACGTGATGATTTGTCTTGATGACTTCACACCACCAGAGGCTAATGAAAAACGCATCCAGGAGAGTGTGGAAAGAACTATTGCCTGGGCTAAAAGAGCAAAAACTGAGTTTAAAAAACAACTAGTCAAACATGGCTTTGATGAAAACAATCGCCCACTTTTACTCGCTCCTATCCAGGGACATAATCATCAAAAGTGGCGTACTTATTGCAGTGAAGAATTACAAAAAATCGGTTTTGACATCTACGGTTTAGGTGGTTGGCCCTTCACCAAAGATGATAAATTTGATTACTCTTTTTGCCAACAAAATGCTGATTTAACAAGTAAAAATAGCCTGCGTTTTGCTCTTGGCGTGGGTACTCCAGAAAACATTGTTAAACTTTTCTTTATGGGTTATCAATTCTTTGACTGTGTTTTGCCTACTAGAGATGCCCGTCATCAAAGACTATATATTTTTAAAGTTGATCCAAAAACTTTGCATCGCGAAACCCTGGAAAAATTAAATAAGGAAGATCGGCTCAGTGAAATCTTTGATTATTGCTACATTAGTAAAGGCCAATTTGTCACCGACATTAGTGCCGTAAGCAAATTTTGTGACTGCCCGATTTGTCAGAAAACTACTGACATCCCTCAAGTGAGCAAGGCTTATTTACATCACCTTTTCAAAATTGGCGACGGCAGTGCCTTTCGCTTGGCCAGCTTACACAATTTACGAGTTTATACCCAATTGATGGAAATCCTAGGTAAAGATTAATCCCACAAACCATGTTCTTTGAGGGCTTTTTTAATCTGTAATAATTCAATTTCAATTTTTTTCAGTTTGACCTGTAGGTCAAGGTCTTCTCCTTCATCAATATCTTCATCAAGAAAATAGTTAATGGATTTATGAGTGAGATTACTGATGCTTTGCAAAGTATCAAGCGGTGGCATAGCTCTGCCTTTTTCATAAGCGCTAATAGTACGATCAGAAAGTTTAAGTGAGTCAGCTAAATCTTTTTGGGAGAGTGCTGCTTCAACTCTGGCTTGTCTTAATTTTTTAGCAATTTTGTCTATCTTTGTCATATTTTGTTTACTTGACTAAGTGCTTATAAACTATTACTCTATTTTTATTAGAAAAAATCTAATAAAAATATGTTATCAGACTCAACTCCTCCCGCCATCCTTATCGTTGAGCCTAATTTGAATCTGCAAAAGCCTTATGTTTTTTTAGATTCAAAAAATTTTAAAATCACCAGAGTGAGCGACATACTCATTGCTAGCAATGAATTACAAAAACAAGATTTTAATTTTGTCTTTTTAAGTTGCAGCTTTTCTAACAAAAAAATACTTAATTTCCTTGAGTCAGTTAAGCTTGCTAGCAAAAAACAAATCATTCCTCTGCTTTTGGTTGTTGATCTTAATCAGCCTTACAGCATTGTGCCAGGACTTAATTGGGATCAAAAAATTGCCGTACTTAGCTCCCAATCATTCGAAGAAGAACTCACAACTATTCTGCATCACTTACTCTAATGTTAATTTGCAACTTTCTTGTAACCTACTCTAATTATAATAGATAAGTAGTGACAAAAAAACAAGCAATCAAAAATTTAGCCTTACGTTATAGACCGCGAGAAAAAGTTCGCGAGCGAGGGATTCAAGCTTTAAATAATAATGAACTTTTGGCTTTAATCATCAGCAGTGGTCAAAAAAACTGCAATGTTTTAGAGTTAGCAAAAAAAGTAGAAAAACAATTATTCTCACCTACAAACATAATTAATCAGCAATCTTTGACCAAAATTTTTGGAATTGGGGAAATTTTGGCTAACAAAATTCTAGCTAGCTTAGAGTTGGGACAGCGGTTAGCACAGAAAACAGATTATGAGCGCATTAATACTCCCGCAAAAATTTTTGAATTATCACTGGAATTGCATCATAAGAAACAGGAACATTGCCTAGCCTTTTATCTGAATGGTCGACAAGAATTACTTAGCAAAAAAACTATTGCCATCGGCGGATTAAATTTTAACTTTCTCGAACCAAGACACATTTTTGAACCAGCGTTTAATCTAGGAGCTAGTAGTTTCATCTTAGTACACAATCACCCTTCTGGAAATGTTAAGCCATCAGACGATGATTTGCTACTTACTAAAAAAATTGTTGCTATCGCTGAATTAATGGGAGTCAAATTATTAGACCACTTAATCGTTTGTAAAAACAATTTTTTTTCTATTAGAGAACATTTTGCTGAATTAATTAGTTCTGAGGCTGAGTTCTAATGATTACAGAGCCATTCAAATCCACAAGTTGATAGCCAGCTTTAGTAAACTCCAATCTAATCTGGTCGGCCTTAGCGTAGTCTCTGTTAAGACGAGCTTCTTCTCTTTCTGCAAAAAGTTTTTGTAATTTTTCCGGTAAATCATCAATCTGTAATTTTTCGCTTGATTTTGAAGGTAGATCGCTTTCTTTAGTAGCAATTAAACCCAAACCTAAAATTCGATCAAAATCTAATAATAGACGATACTTTTGGCTATTGGTTAAAGACGTGTTTTTTAACATTTGCCATAAGACGGCCAACGCTTCTGAAGTGTTTAAATCATTTTCAACTGCATTTATAAAATCATTGGCAACTTTTTGACTGACTTCATTTTCATCATCTTGCTCATCAGTAAAATCTCGAGGGGATTTTTTGAGAGCAAAATAAATTTGTAAAAGCTTTTGCCAAGCACTTTGGCTTGCTTCTAAACTAGCAAAGGTGAAATTTTGTTCACTGCGATAATGACTATTTAAGAAAAGTAAGCGCAGAGCTTGTGGAGAAAAACCTTTTTTAATAATGTCATCAATGGTATAAAAGTTGCCAAGAGACTTACTCATTTTTTCACCATCAACTCTCAAGAAATTGTGGTGCACCCAATATTTAACAAAAGGTCTTTTTTCAGTATAGGTTTCTGACTGTGCAATTTCGTTGGCATGGTGAACAGCTATATGGTCAATTCCACCAGTGTGGATGTCAATTTGAGGACCAAGATGTTCAATGCTCATGGCGCTACATTCTACGTGCCAACCTGGAAAACTACGTGGATGCCAAGGACTTGGCCAAACCATTTGACGATTTTCACCATCTTTTTCAAATTTCCACAAAGCAAAATCACTTGGATTTCTCTTGCCCTCAATTTCCTCCATTCTCGTTTCTCTAGGGGCAAAACGTGGATCGTGACCGCTTAATTCACCATATTTTTCTAACTTAGAGGTATCAAAATAGACACCATCGTTTTCAATAATATAAGTAAAGCCCTTTTTCTCTAAATCTAAAACTAAGTCCAATTGACTTTGAATATGTTCAGTAGCTCGACAACTCAAAGTAGGCCTTAAAACATTCATTTTATCCATGCTGTAAAAAAAATAATTTTCAAATTGTTGAGCTAATTCCCATGCAGTCTTGCCATATTTGCGCGCACCTTTTTCCATTTTGTCTTCACCCTCATCATCATCTGAAACTAAATGACCTACATCGGTAATGTTTTGCACGTGTTTTACTTCGTAAGAAGCATTACGCAAAACTCTAACTAAAACATCATCCATCACATATTTACGTAAATGACCAATATGGGTATAGTCGTAAACAGTAGGTCCACAAGCGTAAAGACCAACTTGCATAGAATCTGCATGAATTGGTGAAAATTCTTCAATTTTTTTGGAAAGAGTATTAAAAAGTTTTATCACTATAACTTATTGTAACTTGAGCAGGTCAGTTTAGCTAGCCATCGGCCTGAGTCATCTGAGTTCTTCTATTTTGTAAAAGTTGACTAGTTTGCTGTTTCTTACTACCAGTTAATCCAACTGGACCTTTTTTGGGACTACTGGGTGGCGCAATGGATTGTTCATTGGCTTCTTGAGCCTCTTTTTCCTTTTTTTCTTGCTCTGCTTGCAATTCTTGTTGTTTTTTTTGTTGTTCTTCTTGATATTGTTTTTGAACGTAAGCTTGTTCTTCACTAGTCAATTTTTGCCAATTCTGAGCGATTTTTTGTTTTTTAGCTTTTTTTTCTGGAGGATCTTCTGGATTAATGCCAAGTAAAGCATGTAAATCAAAAAATGATTTAGCAGTTTGCAAAATATCTTTGGCTGGACGAGTTAACAATTCTTCACCTAAACTAGTTACTTCTCTTGGAGGTGCTTGTTGTTTTCCTGTCTCGTTTGAAGCTAATGGCGTTTGTCCTGCGCCTTCTGCAACAGCTTGTTGTTTGGCTACACCTTGTTGTCCTAAAACGGAAGATTGTTGAGAAGTTTGTTTTTGCGCAGTGGCAGCCGATGCTGCGTTGGAATTCTCATACTCATCACTGAAACCAGAACCAAAACTCTGACGAAAACCACCACCTGGTCTTATTTGTGTTTTCGCTCCAGCATGCGGAGCACTCAATCCCGACATATGTTTACCCTAAATTTTAACTATTTTCTAAATGTTTTAATTGAAAAATTCTTTTACTTCTTTCTTCCAATCTTTTCTTTTCGTAATCTGCTTCACTAGCTTGTTTTTGATTAATTCTAGCTTGATATTGAGGAGTTTCCTTAAGTTCTGTTTCCATAATCGCTAATTGCTCTTTAATTTTTAAGTTATCCTCTTCTTCTTTTTGTTTTTGCAAAAGAGCAATTTCTTCAGCACTTGGACCAGAACTAGTTGCTTCTGGCACTGAAGGCACATTTTCAGAATTTATATTAGGTGTTTCGTTGACAGCCGAATTACTAGATTGACCATCTTGATTAGCCATATTTTTTTGATCTGCTAATAATTTTTGAAGAGCTACTAAAGGATCATGATTGTCTGCCATAGTTCCATGGTAACAGAAAAAAATCAATAAAAACAAGTCTTCTGCTTAAACCAAACGAAATTGTTGGTTTTCTCTACTCAAGCGACGATAGTCAGTTTTTTTTTCCTTAGCCTGACGCATTTTGCGCAAAGCCGCATTAGTTGCGTCAACTATGGCATCATAAAAATCATAACCATTAATTTCAACCCATAAATCCTTGCCTGGTATTTCAATGTTGTATTTAACGCTTACTTTTTTACTGTCACTTGGTTTTTTAGTATCCTGCTCTAAATAAACAGTTACTTTGCTAATTTTCAGATCTCTTAATTTATTGAGTTTATTTCCTTGCCTTTGAATAAATTCGCGGAGAGCTCTAGTTACTTTAAGACTTTTTGCTTGAACAATTACGTCTGTCATTTGATTCTCCTTCTAGTTCTGTGATGAAAAAGAACTATGTTTAATTTTTAAAAAAAACGACCCCTCAATTAGTAAACAACTAATTGTTTGATCGTTAATTTCATCTAAGAATAGATTAGCAAAAAAATAACAAATAAGCAAGTTAAATTTGTCTTCTTCCCTCGAGTGCTCTGGCTAAAGTAACTCCATCGGCGTACTCAATATCAGCTCCAATTGGAAGACCGTGGCCAATGCGGGTTACGTTGATTTGATCTTTATTTTTTAAATTAGAAGTAGCAATCATTTCTTTGATATAAAGAGCTGTAGCTTCACCTTCCATAGTTGGATTAGTCGCCAAAATTAATTCTGTAACTGTATCTAATCGTTTCAGCAAATCTCTTAAATAAAGTTGATCTGGACCAATATTATTAAGAGGAGTGATACTACCATGTAGAACATGGTATAAACCATAATATTTGTCAGATTTTTCAATCGCTAATAAATCCAATGGTTGCTCTACTACACATAAAATACTTTGGTCGCGATTTTGATCGGCACAAATTGAACAAGGATTACTTTCGGCAATATTATGACAATGAGAGCACATAACGGTTTCTTTTTTTAAAGCTAGCAATTTATCAGCAAAATCCTCCAGTTCATGAGTGGGATTGTGCAAAAGATAAAAGACCAATCTTTGTGCTGAACGAGGTCCAATGCCTGGCAATCGTTCAAACTTTTCCACTAGCTGACGCACTGCTTTAGGTAATTTCTGCATGGTTATTCATCTTGTCTACTCTTCTATATAGTCAACTGAAATATCTTCTAATTGATTTTCCCAGTCTTTAGTTTTAATTTTGTCTAAGAAACTTTGAGTTCTTTCCCAAAGTTGTTCCTGAACTTCTTCTGTTGATTTGGAAGCGTCTACGATTTGCCAACGCGAATGAGCTCCGTATTTGTTTATATCGTTATTAGCTACTTTTAAATAAGCTTGTCTGACTTTTTCATGAAAATCTTTGTCTTCATAATCAATGCGGTCTGCACCGCCTTCATTCATTCTTCTTCCTAATCCAATATCTACTGGTGCATCAAGCAGAAATGTTAAATTTGGATAAGTTTTTTTGGTAGAAATATCATTGAGTTGTTCAATGATTTCTACTCCAAAACCTCTCACCATACCCTGATAAACCACACTGCTATCACGAGAACGATCCATCACTACCACTTTTCCCAATTCTAAAGAAGGTAAAACAATTTCTCGATAAATTTGTGCTCTAGCTGCTTGAAAAAGTAATACTTCAGTGGTGTAAGCCATGCCTACGTTTTTATTTGATAAAACAACTTCACGAATTTGTTCACTAATGGTTGTTCCACCTGGTTCACGAAGAACCACCACATCTTTTCCTGCTTGTACTAAACGTTCTTTAAGCCTAACTACTTGAGTAGTTTTACCCACTCCTTCTCCACCTTCTAAAGTAATGAGCAAGCCTTTTCTTTTCATGTCAGTCCTTTTTTATATAAAATTATTTTTAAGTCCAAAAAACAGTTTCTTCAGCCAGAGTAGCATTACTGGCTTGGGTTTGTAAAGATAAAGATGATTTGTGATCTGTGTTTTTAAGTAATTTAGCACCTGCAATAAGCATTTTCATTTCTAAAAATCTATCTGGTTCAATTTTACCCGTTAAACTCCATGATAATTCATCTCTTATTTTTAATTTGAATAAATCAACCTTGAGTTTGAGACTATCTAAAGCTTGATCACTATTTCTCCAATCTGAAATTTCTTCAATAAAAAAATCTGTAATCCAAGGTTGCAGAGTTGTTTCAATGCCTAAATTATCTAATAAATGATGTCTTAACAAACGCAAAGCTTTAAAAGTATGGTTAGTTTTATCAATCATATCGGTTTCGTTCATGCCATCTTCTACCTGAAAAAAACGTGCTTCTCTATTTAATTGCAATTTATTATTCATTAAAGACACGTATAGATCGCCCTGAATTTTAATATTTAAAAATTTTAATAAAGATAAGGCTTCATTTAAAAGAATTTCTAAATTACGTTTTACATTGCCTTCGCCTATATTTAAAGTTTGTTCTTTTAAGGAAGAAAAATTACCTTTAAATTGACCATCAACAGAAAAAATAGTTTCCTCAGTTGAAAACTTAACATCTAATTTACTAATAATAATTTTGAGCATGACAATAAAGTCCACAAATTCCATCATAAAAGCTTTAGGAGCTATAAATCCCTCTTCTTTTATTTTTGAGGAATCCATCAAAGCAAAGTATTCATTTTCGAGTTCATTAATTTCACTCAAGGTATACAAAATTACTGATTCTAATGAGGATGATTGATCTGTGGCCAATAAAACCGGATGCGTTTCTTTTTGATAACCAACGCCTCTACGGTGACTATTTTTGTGGTTTTCTCCACCAACAAGAATAGCCAACTGCTCCTGATTGCTCATACTATTTTCTACCGGTGCTTCCAAAGCCACCGCGATTACTGCTGGTGAAAACTTCTAATTTTTCTAATTCAATTTTTTCTCTTGGTAAAACAATCATTTGTACCAAACGCTCGCCTTTTTCAACCAAAACCGTCTCTTTGCTAAAATTATATAGAGCTGCCTGATATTCATCACCATCGCCACGATAATCATAATCTCCAATGCCAATGCCGTTGGCCATCATTAAGCCTTTTTTATGCAAAGAACTGCGCGCAGATAAAAGTACAAAATAATTTTCTGGAATTTGTAGAGCAATATTTAATGGTATATAAGCCACAGTTCCTGGCTCAATATTTAAATCTAAGCGACTATAGAGATCTAAAGCTGTAGCTCCTGAACTTTTATATTCGGGCAATGGTAAAGACTGATCAAAAAGTTTGATTTTAACTTTCATCAACCCATGCTAACATGGCTTTATGCAAATGAAAACTTTCATTTTGGGTAACTTGCAAACCAACTGTTATTTGTTGTGGAATGATTTAACAAATGAAGCAATCATTATTGATCCCGCAGATGATGGAGATTTTTTGAATGAAGAATTATTGCGCAACAATTTTAACTTAAAAGCCGTGGTTTTAACTCATGGTCATTTTGATCATTGTTTAGGACTGCTTAGTTTGAAATCGGCTTGGCAAATGCCAATTATGATGAATTTTAAAGATCAATTTTTATTGGCACAAGCTCAGAATAGCGCTCGTCACTGGCTAGGTTTGGAAAGTGATCCTGTTCCTCCAGCTGATTTTAATTTGGAAAATCAAAACGAAATTGAGCTAATTGGTGAAAAATTTCAAATCATCCAAACTCCAGGACACACTCCGGGGAGTATTTGTTTGTTGCATAAAGAAAGTAAAACTTTATTTAGTGGCGACACTATTTTTGCAGAGGGCAATATTGGACGAACCGACTTCTCTTACTCTAGTGGCAAAAATATGAAACAAAGTTTGGCAAAATTAAAAAATATGGCTTTAGCTAATGAATATATAGAAGTTTATTCAGGACATGGTGAAAAATATTTTGTCTAAAAATTCAATTTTTCAAAATATATTCTAACAAAAGAGTGCCTTGCTCATTTAGTTTTTTTTGACTTAATAACTGGAATTTCTCTTCAATCTTGCCATTAAATAATTTGACACCTGCGCCAAAGACATGTGGCTCTATGGTTAAAAACATTTTGTCCACTAAATTTTTTTGCAAAAATAAATTGTAAATTCTCGCTCCACCGCAAAGAGCCACTTGTCTAACACCCTGTAAACTCAAATCAGTTAAAATTTCTTCTGGACTTTCATTGGTGAAAAGTAGATTTGAATCATCAAATTGAACATAATTATCCGGTTTGCTAGTCATCACAATACTGCGTCTCCCGGATAAAGCTCTACCAATTGTCTCAAAAGTCTTGGAGCCCATAATCATAATGCCAATTTCTTTGCTTTTTTCTGTAAAAAATTGCTTGTCTTCTGGACTTGTCCAAACAGTAGATGGTAGTTTTTCCTGATCCAAAGGTGCAATAAAACCATCGGTGCTCATCGCTACTAGCAAAATTACTTCTGGCTTATTCATTGTAAGATCCTCCTTTTTTCCAATCTACCTTGGTCAGTAATGGAGCATATAAATCATCTTCTAAACTAATTTTGTTATCAGCTAATTCTTTAGCACTGGGCACTTCGTCGACAAATTGTACATTTTTCAAATTAGAAACCAAGACAAAAGGAGTTTGTTCTGCGACTTCACCCATTTCAAAAGTCGCTGCTACACCCAAAGCTTCGGCAACGTTAACTTGTTCCATTTGCATTTTGCGACCAAACAAATCTTGTTCACCAATGTGATTATTCAAGCCTTTAAAACCACAGTAAGCAATTGCTGTACCCACTACTCCCCAACGCAATGGGAAAGAACGGCTGTCAGTGGTGATTACGCCAAAATTTTTTAATTGATATTTACTGCGTAAATATTGCCAAAGTTCATTGAGAGTTACTTGAATTTTTTCTGGCCATAACACATAACAAGCCTCCCCGTTCATAGAAGCATTGGATTCATCAATACCAGCATTAACAATCAAAGTAGAGTTTTTAATCGTTAACATTAAGTCAAATTTAGAAGACGAAGGATCGGTGTAAAGTTCTGATTCTTTTCTGGCTAAATCATGCTTAACTTCTTTATCCTCGCTTTTTTTTATCACACGACCCTGACAATAACTGATTACTTTTGAGCTGATAGCTAAAACCGAATTTTCTGGTAGCTTGCCTTTCAAATTAGAATCTTTGGAAATTGCCTCATCAATGGCCGTAAAAAGATTATCGCTTGGTTTAATAATACGAGATTTAATAGCTTGCACTTGCATTATTTGTATTCTATATCAAGCTCTCTCCTCTTGCACCCGCAACAAAACTGCCATATATTGTGTTTGTAATGTCAAAAAAACTTTCTCCCTATCAAAACTTACTCAAAGAAATTTTAGACGAAGGCTCTCGGGGTCAAAGCCAACAAGAAGTCGACACCATCAGCAAAATTGCTCCCTCTCCCCTACATTTCAAATTAAGTGAAGGTTTTCCCATTATCACTGAGCGTAAAATCAGTGAGAAAATGTGGAAAGGTGCCATCGGTGAAATTATTGGTTTCATTAATGGTGCACGTACTCAAACTGAATTGGAAAAATACGGTTGTAGCTGGTGGAAATCTTGGGTGACCGAAGAAAAATGTCATAAACGTGGACTTGAAACTGGCGATCTAGGTCCAGGTTCTTACGGAGCTGCTTTTCATGATTTTCCAACCGCTGATGGTGGCACTTTTAATCAATTCAAAGAAATTATTGAACAAATTAAAGAACTTCCTCATCTCAAAACTCATTTTATTAGCCCCTGGATTCCTCAGTACACCATTCGTGGTAAAGGCAAACAACAAAAAGTCGTCGTTTGTCCATGTCATGGTTGGATTCACATTCGTGTCATTAATAATAAATTAACCCTGCACATGTTTCAAAGATCGAGTGATGTACCAATCGGTCTACCTGCCAACCTCGCTCAGTACGCTGCTCTCACCATGATGATTGCTGAAGTTACTGGTTACGAGGCTTATGAATATGTTCATAGTTTTTCTGACGCCCATATCTTCGTTGATCAAATTAATCATGTTAAAGAATTACTTAAACGAGAACCTCGTCCACTACCAAAAATGATTCTTAAAAACAAGAAAAAAAATCTTTTTAATTATCGCGTAGATGATTTTGAATTAGTTGATTACAATCCTCATCCAGGTATGTGGGATATTCCAGTCGCAGTTTAGAAACTCGCACGGAAAAAAAAGAAAAGAAAAAATGAGTAAAAACAAAAACGATTTTATCAATATTAATAATTCCAGAGAAAAAGAGCAGATCGAGGTCATGCAAAAAATTGCTGATCAAGCTCATTGTCCTTTTTGTGAAGAAAATCTGCGCCTTTATCACAAAGAGCCAATTCTAAAAGAAACCAAACATTGGCTGGTCACTAAAAACCAGTGGCCATACAAACACACTAAACATCATTTCCTGCTTATTTATAGAAAACACGTTACTAAATTAGAAGAACTAGAAACAACCGCTGGTTCCGAACTCTTTGATTTGGTCAAAGAACTAGAAAAAGAATATCAATTTGAGGGTGGTGGATTTTCCATGCGTTTTGGCGACACTGACTTTTCAGCTGGCACCGTTAATCATTTACACGTGCAACTGGTGATACCAGATGCTATGGCAAAAGATTTTGAGCCAGTAAAAATCAAATTAGGCTTGCAGTGGGAACGTAGAAAATAGCTTAGAAAAACTAACTGAGGCTGTAGCAATCTTTAACGATTGATCGCTCTTGCTCCATTTTTTCGATTTCAGCAAATTTATCAGCAGGAAATTTCACTAAGATTACTTCTACTCCGTGACTTTGTAAAATTTCTAAACCATCCAAAACTGCGTAGCCTTTGGCATAATAAAGCTTTTTTATACCAGAAATAGCAATTTGTTTGGCACAAACTGGGCAAGGAAAAGTAGTAACGAACATTTCCGCCTCATTTAAAGAAATCCCTTTTTTGGCGGCTAAGGCAATTAAGTTAGCTTCAGCATGAATAGAGCTACTAAAGTCTGCACCAACCCCCGAGGTAAAAGAAATGCGTGGATCACTGTTTTTATATTGTTGATCTTCACTTGGTAGATGTTTATTGCAACCTGCCATGATGATTTGTCCATCTTTAATAATCAAACCGCCTACATGACGCCACCAATCACTACTTTTACCAGCCTGTTTAAAAGCTTCAGTCATTATCTTTTGTTCAAAATCTGCTTTGCTAATAATAACGTCATTGGCCACTTCATTTTGATTGCTCATTAAATTTTTGTCCCAACGTAGAAAAATTGGTTCAAAAAATTTGCTTTTAGCTTTAGCAAAAAACTTATTGGCAATAAAATTACCAATATCATCGTTGGTAAAAATCAGCTGTGTTTTAGACCCAGTTAATGAATCATTAAATTGTTCTAATTCTGAAACTTTGATTGATTTAACAACATTAAATACATTCCATGATTTAATCGCTTTAAGTGCTAAAGACAGATCCAAAACCCGAATATCTTTTTTTAAATATTCTAATTCTTCAAAATCTAAAAACTCGTCTCTATCCAAAAGATAAAGATCGGCATTTGGATATTTGACAAAAAATTCTTGATAACCACGATGTAAAACTGGTACGTAAGCAAAAAGAATTTGTTTCATATTAAGCTGTTTTTAACTCCTCCAAAACTTCCTCGATACTTTTGATCAATTTAGTGCGCATGCGATCTTGAATTTTGCGAGCGGTATTCATTTGCATCAAACGAATCTTGGCGGTGGTAGAAGTAGTCGCCATAGGATCAAGGACAACAACTTTACCACAAATTTTCTCCAATTTTTTAATGGTTACGTCATCATAAGTTTGAGCGGTGGCAATTAATACATCTGGTTTAATTAATTTAATTAAATTAAATTTGACCTCTCCAGCTTCTTTAAGAACCACATAATCAACACTACGCAAGTGAGTGAGCATTTCCATGCGTTCATCTTCTGGCACAATGGGACGATTAGGACCTTTGCGCCGACGAACTTTTTCATCACTATCAACCCCCACAATTAAAACATCGCCATAATCACGTGCTTTATCGCAATAACGTGCGTGACCAATATGAACTAAGTCAAAAGAACCTTGAGTTAAAACTATTTTCTTTTTTTGTTGGCGAAGTTGTTTAACAATAGGAGCAATATCTGCAGATTTTAAAATGATGTGTGCGCTAGAATTAGTCATAATCATGATAAAGAATAAGGCACTTCTCGTTTAAAAGCCATGGCCTGAATTCTTGCTAAAATTTTTTCTACTTCGGCTTGTTTTTCTTTGGCAAAAAGTGCTGAAACTTCTGCGGAAGGAGTTTTTTGATCAATTAAATAGGTTAAAACTTGGTCTGCCAATTCATAACTGAAACCCAATTCTGCTTCATCATTCTGCCCCTGCCACAAATCTGCCGAGGGTTTTTTCTCTAAAAAAATTGCTGGCAAATTCAGTTCTTTGACCACTTGGCGCACTTGAGTTTTATAAAGATCGGCAAGTGGTTCAATGTCTGATGCTTCATCGCCAAATCTGGTGAAATAGCCAAGATAGTGTTCCGATTTATTTTCCGTTCCCACCACTAAAGCATCCTTGCTTTTGGCGTAATCAAAAATAGCGATCATGCGTACTCTCGCCATTACATTGCCTTTGCGCAACTTGTCACTATCATCGATTAACAAAGATTTACAAAGCGCATCCACCATAGAAGAAATGTTCAGGATCTTTCTGTTTTCAATTGGAATCTGCCAAAAATCTAATATCGTCTCAGCATCGCTCATGTCTTGACGACCATAGGGTAATAAAATTGGCCAAACTTGATTTTTCGGTAAAGTTTTAACTAATAAAGATAAAGATAAAGCACTATCTATTCCTCCAGAAACACCAATGACTGCGTTTTTTTTGCCAGTATTATCAAAAGTTTTTTGTAAAAATTGAATAATTAAAGAGGTTTGAGAAGAAAACTGCGAAGTGTTGGACATAAGAATTTTAAGTTAATGTTTTAATTTCCCAATTAATTTTAACATACTCTATCTGGTACTTTTAATTTTTACTCCCACCATGTCGATTTGATCAAAATCCTGACGAGCTAAGTCCCAAAATTTTTCTGATAGTTTTTGTGAATAAGTGCTGTAAACTCCTCGCCCCATAGCACTGCAGAGACGACGATCAAAATCTCTGATCTTATCTACTACTTTTTGACCAATTTGATGGAATTGTTCAGCGTGAAGATTTGGATCATGACGAAACAAATCATTAACTTTAAGAAAATCATCAAATAATTGACGATTTTCTGCTACCATTTTTTCATAATACTCACGGTACTTTGTCTGTGCCATAGTGCTTTCTAAACAAAAAGCTTGTTATCTTTAATATATTCGATTACTTTAACATTCAATAAACCATCTAAACTAGTCTTATTTGTAAAAGCTTCTCTAACTTGAGTCGATGAAACCTGCATTTTAGGAAAACCATCCAGAGCAATCATGCCTTCATATAATGGCTGAAATGCAAAATCAATTCTTGGATAAACATAAAAAGGATATTTAGAAAGCATTAGTTGATAATCATGCCAAAGGTGAAATTTCTCTAAGTTATCTGAACCAATTAAAAAAGAAAATTGATGTTGCGGATATTGTTTCGACAAAGCTTCAAGTGTAGCAAAGGTTTGACTCTCTTCGGCTCTTTCCAATTCATATTTTTCTATGAAAATTTTGTCTTGTAAAACAGGATTTTTTTCATAAATTGCTTGTTTTATTAATTCAAGCATGGCTAAGCGATGTTCGTTGCTAACAAATTGCTTTGCAAAACTATGCTGGCCAACTGGCAAAAGCCATAATTGATCGAAGACCAAATTAGCGATTGATTTACCTAGAACTTGCTCAATCATCAACTGATGACCTAAGTGCGGTGGATTGAAAGTCCCGCCAAAAACAATAATTTTCATTTCTTCTTGGCTTTGCTAGTTGTTTTTTTAGTTTTAACAACAGTTTTAGTTTTAGCTTTAGTTTTAGTTTTGGTAGTAGCTTTTGTTTTTGTAGCAGGTCTTTTATTTTTATTCATTCTAGCCTTCCACTCTTCTCTTTTTTTCTTGATTTCAGCCCATTCTTCTTGGGTCAATTTATAGTTTGGCTCCGGTTTTTTCCATGAAGCAAAATCACATTTAGGATAAAGAGAACACCCGTAAAAAGGTTTTCCCCATCTGGTATTTTTGACTACCACATCACCTTCACCACATAATGGACAATGTTGGTCTGGCAAAGTTTCAACGATATTTTTAGTGTATTTGCATTCTGGAAAACGGCTACAACTCATAAACTTGCCAAAACGACCAGTACGAATGACAACTTCACCTTCGCCACACTCTGGACACTTTTCACCAGTTTTCTCCACTGGCACTTGAACTCTATCTGCTTCTTTAGTAACTTCAGCAATCTTTTTAGCTAGAGGTTTGTAAAACAAATCGATAATCGTTACCCAATTTTTCTCACCAAGGGCAATTAAATCCAAATCTTCTTCCATTGAAGCCGTAAAATCGTAGTCCATAAAATTATCAAAGTGCTCAACTAAAAAATCACAAACAGTCATACCAATAGGAGTGGCAAAAAATTTCTTTTGATTACGTTCAACATAGGCGCGATCAACAATCACTGAAATAATTGAAGCATAAGTGCTAGGTCTACCAATACCTCTTTTTTCTAATTCTTTAACTAAAGAGGCATCATTGTATCTGGGAGGAGCTTGAGTAAATTTTTGTAATGAAGCCATATCTAAATAAGATAGGTCGTCTTTTTCTTGTAATACTGGTAAAACTTGATCTTCTGCGATAGAAAATAATCTTCGCCATCCATCAAAACGAAGTACCGAGCCACTGCTACGTAATAAATATGTGTTTTTGTTAGCTTTAGCCGTAGCTGAAACTAAAATAGTTGTTTGATCATAAATGGTAGGGCTCATTTGTGAAGCTAAAAATCTGCGCCAAATCAAATCATAAAGTTTAATGTGTTGTTCAGTTAATGAACCAGCTCGACTTGAAATATTATTTTTATCGATAGACAAATCAGTGACACGAATCGCCTCATGTGCTTCCTGAGCGTTTTTAGACTTTTTGGCAAAAAATCTTGCTTTTTCAGGTAAGTAATTTTTACCAAAATGATCAGCAATATACTCACGAGCCTTATCAACTGCGCTTTTTGCTAGATTAAAAGAATCTGTACGATGATAAGTAATTAAACCTTCTTCATAAAGTCTTTGTGCCAAACTCATGGTTTGCTTTGCTGAAAAACCAAAACTTGTAGCGGCTGATTGTTGAATCAGCGAAGTGGTAAAAGGAGGCAAACTTTGACGATTGCGCTCAGTTTTCTCTACTTTATCTACAACATAGCGAGCAGTAAGCAAATCTTCTGCAATTGTCTTTGCCTGATCAGTATTGTTTACTTTAGCTTTTTTGTCGTTACATTTGTCTAAAGTTGCTACAAAAATATTTTTATCTAGATTTTCTTTGATTTTGCCTTCAGAATCAAAGATCGCTTGAGTTTTTAACAAACCTTCTTTGGCCAAAGCCACCGATAATTCCCAAAATTCTTCTGGTTTAAAAGCAGCAATTTCTTTTTCTCTTTCTACAATTAAACGAAGTGCTACTGATTGCACACGACCAGCAGATAAACCACGACGAATTTTTTTCCATAAAACAGGAGAAACTTGATAGCCCACTAAGCGATCAAGAACACGACGCGCTTGTTGCGCATCGACTAAATCAATATTTAACTTTCCTGGTTTTTCAATAGCCTTGGTGACAGCTGGTTTAGTAATTTCGTGAAAAGTGGAGCGAAAAAAGTTATCTTTGTTTTTAGCATCTTGTAATAAGAACTTAATATGCCAAGCAATTGCTTCTCCTTCACGGTCAGGGTCAGTAGCCAAATAAATTTTATCGGCAGTTTTAGCTAACTTGCGTAGGTTGGCAACTACTTTTTTCTTATCGGCAGAGATTTCATAAACAGGTTGATAATTATTTTCTAAATCAATACCTAGGTTTTTTTTAGGTAAGTCTCTTACATGTCCTACAGAAGCCTCAATGACATATTTATTACCTAAATAATCTTTAAGTTTTCTAGCTTTAGTGGGTGACTCAACGATGATTAGATCCATAATTTAAACTTTCTTTCAAAAAAGAGGCTCCAATTAAAACATGTAACAGTTGCCCATTCTAGCGTTATTTTAACTCACTAAGCAATACTTGCCCCATTTTTTGATAATTCTACCTTGTAATTCCAGATCAAATAAGAGTTGATTTAATTTATCAACTGATATCTGTGTATTTTTTTGCAAATTTTCAAAACTCAATTCTGGATAAAAACTTAAGTTTTCTAAAAGTAATTTGTTTTCATTACTATTAGAGTTAGAAGACTTATTAGTATTTTTAGAATTTAACAAGCTTAAGTGATAATCTAATCCAATTTCTTTTAAAACATCTTGTGCACTGTTAACTAGAATTGCACCTTGGTTAATCAATTCTTTAGTACCTTCACTAAAAGGATTAGTAATTGGACCAGGTACAGCCATCACTAAACGGCCATAATTATTGGCGTAGCTAGCAGTAATATGAGAACCACTATGTTTCATTGCCTCAATTACTATTGTCGCTTTAGATAAGCCTGCCACTATACGATTACGTGTAACAAAATTAGAAGCTCTAGCGAGTGTAGTGGGAATAAATTCCGTTAAAAAAACAGCTCCGCGTTCTAAAAATTCATGCATAATTTTCTTCTGACTTGAAGGGAAACAATAATTAAATCCAAAACCAAGAACAGCAATCGTTTGTCCTTGATGGTTAAGGGCTGTCTGAGCAGATATTAAATCTACCCCATACATGAAACCAGAGACAATCACCTGATGAGCATCAATTAAGGGTGGCACAAATCTATTAATTACCAATCTTCCATAACCAGTAATTTTTCTCGTACCTACCATAGAAATAGTATTAGCAAAAAGATTGGACCAGGCTTCACTACCAATTTTGATATGACTTTTAACAAATAATATAACTGGCAAATCTTCAATGGTAGATAAAAGCGATGGATAAGTTGGCTCTTCGAAAGTTATTAATTGAATACCCGAAGCTTCTAACTGAGATAAATTGTCTAATAAACTGTTTTCTTTTTTGAATTTTTTGATTGACTCTATAGTCTTTTCTTTTAGTTCCATTTCTTGCCAAATGTGATATTTATTTGCCCAAAACTCTGCTCTGCTTAGCTGTTTCTTTTGACAAACATCAAGGATTTTAAAAACAGTCTTAGACCCTACTCCAGCAAGTGAAACCAAGGCTAATAAAAACGCCTTGCGTTCTAATAAAGATTTTTGCATTCTGAAAAATAGTATGAGCCAACAAAATTACAAGAAGTGTGACCAAACACAAATTCTAGAACATCCATTCTAAAATTTGAGCAATAATTGGCGCTGCATCTTGAGAACCTTCCGAATAAATTTTATCACTATTACTCTCTACTAAAACCGTAATCACTATTTTCTTTGGGAAACTATGGGTTTTAATCGATTCTAACCACTTGGTTTTGATCAAAGGCTTTTGTTCTTCATCTTCGGGTGAATTTAATAATTTTTCTTGATCGATGCCAACAATGGCTGTTGTCCAAGCATGAGTTTGACGATAACCCTGTGAATCGGCTGCACCAAATTCAGCAGTGCCAGTTTTACAAGCAATCATTCCGCGCTCAATTTTCTCTCCATCTGATAAGTTGGAATCCAAAACAGTGGCTAATTGACTATTATATGGAAATAATGGATAAGCTGTTCCTCCCTGACTACAAGCGCTCAACATGCCAGATAAAACCAAATCCAAATTCTTTTCATCAATTGATAAATCCCGACAATTTTGTTGTGTCACTGGTAAAAGTGAACTTTGACAAAGTGTGCCATGATTAGCAATTGCTTGAGTCATGTTGGCAACTTGTAACGGAGTTACTAATACATCTCCTTGCCCTATACCAAAATGGTAAGTATTCCCCAAATACCAAGTTTCACCTTTTTGGGTTTCTTTCCACTTCGGATCTGGAACTAAACCGCTGGCTTCTTGTGTACTTTGTAGACCTGTTTTAGAACCAAAACCAAATAAACGAGCATATTCTGCTAGTTTAGTTGGTCCTAACCATTCAGCTGCTTTATAGAAAAAAATATCATTGCTACGAGCCAAAGCTTTTTGCACATTAACTGCACCTTCTGTTCGACCATATTGAGTAAAATACCAGTTAGCATATTCGTAATCTCCCACTTTGAGAGTGCCCTGGTCATCAACAATAGTATTTTCATCAATAGCACCTTCTTCCAGAGCTGCTAAAGCGGTAATTAATTTAAAAACTGAACCAGGAGGATAGGCTCCGTTAATACTGCGATTAAAAAATACTTGATTTTCATCATTTAAATAATCTTTGATTTTTGTCAAACTTTCTTGAGTACTACGTTTATAAAGACTATTGGTAAAATGTTCCTCAAAAATATTTGCGTCGAAACTAGGACTGCTAAGCAAAACTAAAAGTTCACCATTACTAGCATCCATTATTACCACTGCTCCTTTTTTACCAGCCATTGCCTGATAAGCTACTTCGCTTAAATATGGATCCAAGGATGTTTTAATATTTTGACCATAAACTGCTGGAGTTTCTTCTATTAAACGTTGTTTTTGACCCAAAGCGTTGGTTTCAAACTTCATTAAAGAGTTTTTTGCCTGTAAATTGGCATCAAAAAACTGCTCCAAACCCAAACTACCAGTTCTGGCAGAAAGTGCGAGAGACGGGTTTTTTTGCAAATCATTTTCTGTCACTGGAGATAAATAACCAATCACTGAAGAAAGAGCTTCTTTATAAGGATAAACTCTAGTAAATTCATGACTGATACTAGCACTATCACTAGCTAATAATGACAGAGCTTCATCTCTTGCAATAAAAGTTTTGGCTGAATAGAGTTGTTCTTTTTGAGAATAATGAAAATATTGTTTTTCATTTTTGACTAAAGGTTGATCGTAACGATCTAGAAAAATGGCTCGTTCAGTAGGATTTTTTTTAATAAAATAACGATTTTCCTCGGCTAAAGTAAAAAAATCTTGTCCTTTAATTAATTCCACATCAATTAGGCGCACCAATAATAAGCTAAAGATTAGTAATAAACTGGTAAATAAAAATAAGAATTTAAGCCGCATAATTTTTGAAGTTGGCTTTATAAAAATAAAAAACAAATATTAAGATGTGTACGAAATAAAAATAATTAAATTGTAATTTTCCTAATATAAAAATCGCCAAATTCAATACAAAGAAGCTTAGTAATTTCCAAAAAAGTTTAGTTTCAGAAATCTCTTGCCAAACCAGATAAAAAATAAAATTCAATAAAGCTAACCATGGCCATGAAAGCGAATAAAAAATCGCTAATAATAAGCTGATTATAAACAAGGCTGAAATTTTAATTTTTTCTCTACGACGAATAACCAATTGATAAGACAAGTAAATAAAAAAAATTGGCAAACCAATAGTAGCTTCTAAGCTTAGAACAATTAATAGTAAAAGAATATTAAAAATCATTTTTATCTAACCTCCACTAAGCTAGTGTCATAAAAATTAACTAGTTGTTCGACAATAGCTGTTTTAACAGCCAAAGCCTGATTGTCAGTTAAAATACGAGCCACTTTTCCTATTAAAAGACCTTTTTCTATACCCAGTTGTGAAGAAGTAAACACTAATTGGCCAACTTCTATCTGATCATCATTTTTAATCTCAGTTAAAAGAATTTCTCTTCCATTGCCTTTAATTATTCCTTTTATACCTGTTTCTGTTTCAGCTAAAATATAAGAATCAGTTAATTTTGATAAAAGTAAAACACTTGATTGCCTATCCTCCACCTGATCAACTAACCCTAATAAAGTATCTTTATATAAGACTGCAGAACCAGGTTTAATTCCAGATTGTTCTCCTACTGCAATAAAGCTTTGTGCAAATGAAACTACTGGCGCAGTAATTACAACTTGTCGATATGATCGATCACTATTTTCTAAAAGTTTGCGCAATTCCTGATTTTCCTGTTGTAATGAATTAATTTTAATCAGATTGGCAGAAGCTTCACTGTAGCGATATTGCAAATCTTCTAATCTTGAGGTTAATTTCCACAATGAAGCCATTCTTTTAAAAGGATGAGTAAAGAGTTGCAAAATTTTGAAGTTTTTTTCCTTCCAGAGATTGGCTATGCTAATTGGCCAAGATAAATTTAAAAGATTTAAAAATTGCAAAAAAAACAAAATAAAAATGGCAAATAAGACCATTAAGTATTTCTTATATTTTTCATTCAGCATAAATTTTCTATTTCTATGGCTTCCAATTTCAGATATTTAGCTAAATCGATAGATTTTACTTTAGCAGACAAATTATTGGTAAAGAAATAAAAACAATCTGGTTGTGAAAAAGCAAATTTTTCTTTAGCACTTTGAAAAAAATCTTTGCTTTGTAAAGCTAGGTTGCGCAACTCAACTGTTTTATAAACTAATAATTTTTCTTGATCAAATAAACTTATTTCGGCACAATCATTGAAGACATTTATTAAAAATTTAATTTTAGAAAAGTTTCTTTTTTGCATTAAATAAAAGTTATAAAAAAAATGGCGGTCAACTAATGAGACTCGAGTCAAAAAAGGCGCCACAGATCGTAAAGTTTTTCTTTCCAAAGGACTATGATTTGGGGAAATTAAAAAAACTAAAGAATAATGATCTAAATCAAAATTCTTAAGATTTTTAGTTAAGCTTTCTTGTACAAATTTTTCATCAGATAACAAGTTTTTCTGACAAGCTTGATCAGTAAAAATACTTTTTAATAGACTTAAATTGGCAAAATCAATTGAAGCTAAATCTTTAACATCTTTGGCTAAATAAAAAAACAAGCCACTACTGTTAAGGTCGAGTAAGACAAGATGCTTAAAATCAAAAAAACTAAATCGCGACAAGGCAAATAATGATTGCATTGAGAATAGTTTACTACATTAACTCAATTGATTGAGTAATGAGACAGCTGATTTCCAATGATTTTGACTGATTAAGCCCTCAACTTCTTTAATTTTAGCCAAAGTAGTTCCATCAGCAGATTCTTTCATTTTAGCTAAACGCTCACCCATCATTTCTGATTTCAATTCCAAGGCTTTATCGTATAAAACCTCATCTAAATCTGGAACCAGTTTTTCTAAATAAACAATGAGATTTTCTTTTTGTTGTGCTTCACTTTGAACCTTAGTGTCTAAAATTTCGCGCGCACCTGCGTATTCTTCGCTAGTTAATAACAGCTCTAGGTCATGAGTAACAAAATCATCCCAAATCATTGCTTCCAATTCATCTAAAAATTGATTTTTCTCTTCATCTTCTATGTTCATCAGGCCCAACATGTCAAAAATATTTTGAGCCTTTAACTCTTCCGAATCGGTCTTTTCCAATAAATTATTTTGAGGTTCTCCATCAGGTGCTTTTTCGGAAGTTTCTTCTGGCTCATCAACGTGTTCTAACTGAGGATCAGTAGCCAAGCGATTTTTTCTAAAATCAGTTGAACTGTCATCATCTTGTTGCTTATCGTTTTCTTGATCTATCTTTTTTTCTAAATCGGATAAAAAAGCATCAAAGTCAAATTTTTCATCTGTAATTGGCGCTTTATCCTCTTTTGGAGATTCTGCTGATATGGCAGGTTTCTCTTCAGCAACGTTTTCCTTTAAAGGAGCTGAAACAGCTGGTTTTTCATCCAAATTTTTTGACAATTGATCTAGTTCTGCTAATAGTTTATCTATTTCAGAACTATTATCTTTAGAGCTATCGCTTTTAGGGGCTGTTGTTATTGGTTGAGTGTTTTGCGTGGTTTGATTTGAAGTTGGCGCAGAAGCACTTTGATTAAAATTATCATCTTGTATCTGGATCATAGGCAGGTTCCATATATTGTAAAATACTGTACAATTTCAATTTAACACATTAATTTATGCAAGTTAATCGTCAAAAAGCCACTAATTTTTTACAAAAATTAATTTTTGTGGTTTTTAATTTGCTATTTTTTCTCACTCCATTTATTTTTACTTGGGCTAATCAAGAATTGTTTGAATTTAGCAAAATGTTATTTGTTTACGCCATGACCATTATTCTAGCGGGTTTATGGCTAACCAGAATGGTTATTGAACAAAAAATAATTCTAAAAAGAAGTAAGTTAGATTATTTTATCCTCGCCTTTCTTATATCTCAAATCATTTCCACAATATTTTCACTGCATGTTCGAACTTCTTGGTTTGGCTATTACACTAGATTTAATGGGGGTCTCTTATCAACCATTACTTATATTACTATTTTTTATGCCTTTATTTCGAATATCAATAAAAATCAATTAAAAGCCATTTATAGTAGTTTGCTTTTGTCAGTTTTATTAATTAGTTTGTATGCTATTCCAGAGCATTTTAATCATTCACCCAGTTGTTGGCTGATTACACAAAAATTTGACACTAACTGCTGGTCAGAAAGCAATAATCCTAGATATCGGGCTTTTGCAACTTTTGGCCAACCTAATTGGTTAGCCGCTTTTTTAATTAGTTTAATTCCATTGAATCTTAGTCAAATTTTTAAAGAAAAAAAGTTCCAAGATCGCTTATATTTAATATTTGTTTTATTGATGAGTAGCTCCGCTTTATTTTTTACCAAATCTAGATCTGGAATAATTGGATTAGCAATTGGTATTGGTTTTTATTTTCTTTTAAAAATTTTAGTGCACAGTAAAAAACGCCTAATGGTTTTTCTTAAGTTAAGTATTTTTAGCTTGATTGCGATTTTCTTAGTCTTAGTAATCAATAAGTCTTTAATATCTAAATTATCTGACTCAATTTTCAAAGAAAAAACAGCAATCCAAACAACAACAGTTCAAGAAGGTGGCACGCCATCAGAAGAAATTAGAAAAATTGTTTGGCAAGGTGCTTTTAAAGTATGGCAAAGATACCCTGTTTTTGGTTCCGGTGTCGAAACTTTTGCTTATAGTTATTATCTCGATCGACCACTTGCTCATAATTTAGTATCTGAATGGGATTTTCTTTATAACAAAGCTCATAACGAATTGTTAAATTTGCTAGCTAATTCTGGCTTAGTGGGCTTGATTACTTATTTAGGCTTAATTGTAATGAGTTTTTATTTGGGAATTAAAAGTTTATTAAACAAACAAGGCGATCAGGAAATATTGGCAATCTTATCAGGTATTTTAGCCATGTTTGTTTCTAACTTCTTTGGTTTTTCTACGGTAACCACCAATTTATTGTTATTTGGCTTTTTTGCTATGCTGATTTTGCATCTGCAACAAGAAAAAAGTGAAAAAATAGCACCAATAGAAAATATTATTGAATCAAGATATTTAATCAATAAAGACTACATTATGTGTGCTATTATTTGTTTGTTAACTTTAATTTCTTTAGATAAAATTCGTCTCATTTGGCAAGCTGATTATTTGTTCACCAAAGGACAAAATACTTTTGAAAGTGGTAATTGGCAAGTTGGATTGCCCATGATTCAGGAGGCAATTAAAAAATCCCCCAAAGAAGCTTTATTTTATGATGAATTAGCTGGAGATTATGCTGAATTAAGCATTGCTTTTGCAAACGATAAGCAAAGCACTAATAGCGCTCAGTTGGCTCAAAAAGCTATTGAAAGTAATCAATATGCATTGCAATTAAATCCAGTGCATTTAAATTTTTACAAAAGCCAAGCTCGTATTTATATACGTTTAGGACAGCTTGATTCTCGACTTTACTCTTATGCCGAACAAGCTTTGCGCAAGGCCATTACTCTAGCTCCAACAGATGCGAAACTTTACTACAACCTCGCTCTTATACTTGAAGCCATTAATAAAAATGATGAAGCCTTACTTAATATGGAATATGCCATTCAAATTAAAGAAAATTACTTGCAAGCTAGAAACGAATTGGCTCGCATGTACTTCATCAAGGGTGATTTGGAAAAAACCAAAGAACAATATCTTTACAGTTTAAAAAATATTGCCCCAAATGACGAACTGATTAAAGAAAAGTTGCGTATTGTAGAAGCCAGTTTAAGTGCTCAGGTTAAAACAAAATGATCGAAAAAAATCTACACAGTATTGATGGAGTGAAAATTCACTACGAAGTTTTTGAAGGTAAAAAACCTATAAAAACCCTCGTTTTTATTCATGGTTTTGGTGGCAGTCTCCGTGCTTTTGATCCCATCGTAGAAAATTTTAAACAAGATCAATACAAAATTATTAATATTGATCTAAGAGCCCACGGCAAATCAGAACGACCCAAGAAAAGCTATCAATATGGACTAAATTATTTTATAAATGATTTAATTTTAATTTTGCATCAAGAAAAAGCAACTAATGTCACTTTAATTGGCCATTGTTTTGGAGGTATTTTAGCGCTTGGCCTAGCTATTAATTATCCATATTTTTCTCAATCGATGGTTTTAATCAATGTTTCTTACAAAGCACCTGATTTATCAAGAATGATTTATCGCTATTTTCCTATGAAGGGACTTATTTTCTTCATGCTCAAGTTTTTCCCTAATTTATATCTTAAAAACTATCCTGCTTACGCAAAATATGAAAATAGTGGAGATTTTAATCCTAGGAGAATTGGCTCTGATGTTCTTCATACCTCACCAAAGAGTTATCTATATATCACTAGAGAAATAGTTAATTTCAATTTTTCACACAAACTTTCTAAGATTAATAACAATGTATTACTTGTCCATGGCGAAAAAGATAGAGTTTTCCCTCTCAAAAATGCCTTTGAACTAGCTAAAAAACTACCTCATTCAAAACTAAGTATTATTAAAAATGGTAATCATTTAACTGTGTTAAACAAAAGAACTGAGTTAATAAAAATTATTAAGGAAAATTTGGCACAAAAATTTCTCTGATAAATCTTAATTTAACGGTGTTGCTGTATAATAGCTAACAGAAAATGAAAATTATTACTGCACCACATTCAACTTTGCGTCAAAAAGCTAAAGAAGTCACCGTTTTTGACAAGAAATTCTTTGTTTTTTTGCATCAATTGGCTGACACTTTGATTAAAAAAGAACAACCTAGTGGTGTTGGTTTAGCTGCCCCTCAAGTAAACAAGTCGATTAGAGTTTTTGCGGCAATTTTAGGCACTGCCAATCAAGCTAGCCAAAAACCCGTCATTGAATTTTTTATCAATCCTGTCATTACTAAACGTAGCGACAAAAAGATTTTGGGGTTAGCCAATGGCGAAGATCGATTTGAAGGTTGTTTATCCGTGCCTCTACTCTATGGTCCAGTTCCTCGTTATGAATGGATAGAAATTGAATATCAAAGCATTACTGACCAAGATGTGCTTAATAAAATAACTGAATTAAAACATAAAAAAACTCGTTTTCAGGATTTTGATGCTAGAGTTATTCAACACGAATATGATCATTTAGAAGGCGTGCTTTTTACTGATCATATTTTAAAAAATAATTTACCCGTTTATATTGAAAAGAATGAAAAATGGGTAGAAGTTGAAAATAAAACAGAAATTCTTTCTTTACTATAATTTATACAATGCAATATAAAATTGCCCTAGCCGGTTCTAGCAGATATACAGTGATGATGGCAGAAGCTTTGCGAAACGATGCTCGTTTCAAGATTTGCTACACTCTCTCACCTACTCCTAAATTAATTGGTCGTCAGCAAGTTTTGACTAAAAATCCTTTGCATCTTTGGTCAGAAAAAGAGAATCTCCCAACTTTTTTAATTGAAAAGAAAATCGATGTGACTTTACAGAATCAACTTCGTGAAGCTGAAAAGATAGATTTTCTTTTAGTTGTCGATTTTGGTTATTTAATTCCTACTTGGTTATTAAAATTACCCAAAATCGCCCCACTTAATATTCATCCTTCTTTATTACCTAAATGGCGCGGGAGTTCTCCCGGTCAATTCTGTCTTCTTTTTAAAAATTTGGGTCAAGAAAATCAATCATCTGCAGTAACTTTGATGATTATGAATGAAGGCTTGGATCAAGGACCAATTGTAACTCAACTACCTTTTGACCTTGAAGAAAATTGGACTCAAAATGAATATTACCAATATGCTTTTGCTTTAATAGCCAAAAAATTAGGTGATTTAATTAGTGATTTAGCAGAACAAAAAATTGAGATTCGAGAACAACCCGTCGAGAGTTCAACCATAATTGCACGAAGACTGGATAAGGCAGATAGTTTTATAAATTGGAGCATTTTACAAAAATTGATGAATAATTCTTTGGAAAAAGTCAATTTTTCAGAAGATAAAGATAAACTTTTAAGCGATTTATTGATAAATGACGAATTCTGTAAAAACAAAACTGAGCAAATTAAATTAATTATTAATGCCAGTAAAGCTTTTTTTCCGTGGCCAGGTTTATGGACTAATGTACAAACTAATCAGGGAATAAAAAGAATGAAAATCTTTTCCTGTCATGCTACGAAAAATCAACTGATTCTAGATCAGGTCCAGATCGAAGGTAAAAATCTTTGTTTATTTAATGAATGTAAAAACGCTTTGAAAAATTAAGCGGTTTTTTTGTAGTGACTGGTCAAACCCAATTTTTTAAGTTGTCTTAAAACTCTGGTTGGCACTCTAACTTTTTTCTTTAAACCATCAATCATCACTGTGGCAGTATGAAGATTATATTTAAAAGCTTTTCTAGTACGATTTTTGGCATGAGAAACATTATGGCCATAACCAGCGATTAAAGGATAATTGTGCAAATTGATTTTCATAACAGAGGGTGATTTTACCATACGAAGAAAAAAATGTGCAGAGGAAGAAATTTAGGAGTTGAATGGTAAAATTAGATACTTCATGTTAATTTTTATTTTACTTTTCAGTTTTTTTATAGCCAGCCAACAAATAGTTGTGGCCTCTGATCACAGCACTCTGATTATTAATCAAGTTCGTGGAGTTGAATGTTGTAGTCCCGGCAACTTAACCAATTTGCAATTGCAATTAAATACCGCTAATAAATTAAATCTGCCTACTACTTTTACTTTGCGTTATGACGTTTTAAACAATCAGGAATTTTTAAAACTTATCAAAAATCAGCAAAATAATAATCTTGAATGGGGAGCTTTTTTAGAAATTACTCCTCAATTAGCTAAAGATGCTGGCGTTGAATATGGTGGCAACGAGAACAATTGGTACGAAGCTCAGTTTGCTTATTTAATCGGCTATACCAAAACTGATCGACAAAAATTAATTGAAACCTACATGAAACGCTTCAAAGAAATTTTCAATGACTATCCCAAAAGTACTACTGCCTGGATGATTGACCCTTTTTCTTTGCAAATTCTCAAAAAAGATTACGGCGTACTTATTCATCAAATTACCAGAGAACAAATGGGTGTTGATTCTTATACGCTTTACGGTGGACCGGCTCATTATCCCTATTATCCTAGTCAAAATTGGGCTTTGGTGCCAAGCACTCAGATAGAAAATGAACAAATGCCAATTATTATCAGACAAACCATTACTGATCCCGTTTACAATTACGGTGACGACAGCAGTTCTTTTACCTCTCAACCCAATGATTACGCTTTGCGAAAAGCAGATTTTGATTATTTTGAACATTTATTTTTACAAGCACATGCACAAAACAATAATCAGAATACTTTTGCTTTAATTGGCTTAGAAAATTCCATGTCTAGCGAAATGCAAACTGAGTTTATCAAACAACTAAATTTCATCAAAAAATATCAACAAAACAATCAGAACCATCAAATTTTACTAGCTAAAGATTTTGCAGAATTTTTCCAAAACAAAAATGTTGGCAATCAAGAGTTGTCTGTTTATGAAGGACAAGATCAAAAAGATGCTGATGAAAAAGCTTGGTGGATCACTACTCCGCATTATCAATTGCGCTTGCGTTTAAGTAATAAAGAATTATTTATTAGTGATTTACGTGTTTATGACGATAGTTTTACTGATCCTTATCTAGAAAAATCTGCTAAAAAACTGGGCTGGTGGATTGTGCCTTTCATTATCGATGGCTCTAGATATCCAGCTCATGACCAAAGCTTGCGGTTTGATTTACTTAACAATGACAGTTTAACTGAATTAAAAAGAACTGAGTTAGAACCTGGCAGATTAAAACTGGCAGAAAAAATTGATTTAAAAAATTTGAAAATTGAAATCAACAACAATGAATTTAAAATTTTTTATCAAGATCAATTATTAGCTAATTTTGACAAACAAACGATTGCTCTTAACAAACAATTTAGTGACCAAACACAAAATGCACTGCTTGAAAAAATCAAAAAAGATCAGGTTTGGCAATTAGAAAAAACTACTAGTCAAGAAAATTTGGATGTTTTTGCTATTAAAATCAAAAAACAGGATGACTTACTTGAAGAAATGCGTCAAAAACATTATCCACTTCTCTTTCCTGAACTAAGCGAGCATCCTTTGGATAAAAATAATACTTATTTATATAAAAATAACCGCTTTGCCATGGCTTCACGCAATCCAGTACGTTTAGTTTTGTTTCCCAAAGATCAGTATGGTTATCCAATTACCCTAAAAACTGAACCCAAAATTACCGTGCAACATCAAATCGATAAAATTGAAGTCAAAGCACAAAGTGGTCAAAACGGCATGTTGTTTTTAGATTTCGATCATAGCGTACCACTTAAAACTCAAGCAACTATTAGTAAAGATGGTTGGTCTGAAACTGTAACTATTTATTTTGCTCCTAATTGCAAAAATGATTTAAAATATTGTCTTACACATCCTTTGCAAGCTACTTGGTACGTACGTAATTTTTTAGGCGACAAATGGCGAGCTCTTAGAGAAAAAATGAAAGATTTATAATAGAATCAAAGCACTTATGTTAGATTTACTTTTTCAAAACCCTTTTGCCTTTGTGATTTTCGTGGCTGGTTTACTCATGTCAATTAGTATTCATGAATTTGCTCATTGTTTTATTACTGATAAACTCGGCGATCCCACACCACGTATTAAAGGTCGTTTAACACTCAATCCCCTCTCCCATCTAGATCCAATTGGCACCCTAGCCATTATTTTAACTGGCTTTGGTTGGGGTAAAGCTGCACCTTATGATCCATATAATCTCAAGGAACCAGTGCGTGATGCTGCCTTAATTGCGGGAGCTGGACCAGCTAGTAATTTATTAATTGCCACTGTTTTATCAATTTTATTAAAACTAGGTTTTGATGGTGATTTCTTTGCTTTATTTAGCATTCAATTAATTTTTATCAATGTAGCCCTAGCTTTATTTAATTTACTACCAGTTTACCCTCTCGATGGTGGTAAAATCATGCGCGCACTCTTGCCACATCAGGCAAGTCTTGAATATGAAGATATTATGAATCGCTACGGCACCGTTATTTTAATCATGATGGTTTTTCCATGGGCTGGTGGACAATCAGCGGTTAACGCCCTACTCCGTCCAATTATCGACATCTTTTTAAAAATTTTTATCTAAAAAACTAAACTATGAATATTGCCTTACTCTCTACTTTTGTTATTAGTTTACTTTCGTTGTTAAGTGTTGCTTCTTTGCTATTGCTTAAAAAACAATTGCATAAAATTATTACTTTGCTATTAGCTTTAGCTGCTGGTACTTTGATGGCGGATGCTTTTTTTCATCTTTTGCCAGAGAGCATTGACGTTTTGGGAGCAGAACTAAGTTTACAAATTACTTTTTTGGCTTTTTTAGGTTTCTTTTTGATTGAAAGATTACTTGGATGGCATCATTGCCACAAAGATCATTGTGAAGTACACAGCATTGCTTATATGAATCTCATTGGAGATTCAGTACATAATTTTATTGATGGCATGATTATTGCTGCTAGTTTTGCGGTTAGTTGGGAAGTTGGTATTGGCGCCAGTTTAGCCATTGCCCTACATGAATTACCTCAAGAATTGGGTGATTTTGGAGTTTTATTACATGCTGGATTAAGTAAAAAACAAGCTGTTCTTTTTAATTTTTTTGTTTCTTTATTTGCAATTTTAGGAGTATTACTTAGCCAATGGCTTTTTAATTTAAATGAATTTGCTATTCATTATTTATTAGCTATCGCCGGTGGAGGTTTTCTTTACATTGCCACTGCTGACTTACTACCAGAGATTAGAGCTGAAAAAAGCTTGAGGAAATTACTCAAATCACTATTATTTGTAGCAATTGGGATCGCTACAATTTATTTGTTGAAATTCTTAGAATAGTTAATCTCCTACTTTTCAGCTGGAGATTCTTTGGGAGCCTCTTGTTGATTTTCCGATGTAGGGGCTGGAGTTTCTTTTGCTTTCAAGCGCGCAATCAATTTTTCTATAGATTCTCGACTAATGTTTTTGTCCACGGTTACTTGTGGGGGTTGTTCATTTTCACTCATATGTTTTCATCATATCATGATCACAGTTCAAGCAAAAATAGCCAATGTTGTATAATGAAATTATGCTAGAAGGTTTCAAAAAATTTATTTTAAAAGGTAATGTAGTTGATATGGCAGTGGGTGTGGTTGTTGGTGTTGCTTTCGGCAACGTCGTCACTGCCTTAGTTAAAGACTTAATTACTCCCCTAATTGGTGCTTTTGGAGGCACACCAGATTTTTCAAATATATTTTTTACCATTAACAAAAGTAAATTCATGGTGGGAGATTTTATTAACGCAGTGATTTCTTTTCTAACCATTTCTGCAACTATTTATTTTTTCATTGTGCTACCGATGAATAAATTGATGGAAGTGAAAAAAAATAAAAAAACTGAACCTACTGAGAAACTTTGCCCTGAATGTTTGAGTAAAATTCCTTTTAAAGCTAGAAAATGCAAGTTTTGCGCTAGCAAAATTAATGACTAATTTTAAGATTGAGCTGCTCTTGCTTGTTTATCGTAATAAAATGGAAGATAGTCTTTTTTACTGACACCCCACCTAGGACCCACCATAGCAGATACATCTTCAACATCATCTGGATCAACTAATGTGTGAAGAATAGCATTGGCCAAAGTTTTAACAATATTAGAAACAATTTCTGTTTGTTCTTCAGTGGAAGTTTGTTCGTTTAATAATTTTGCTACAAGTTCATCACTCACACCATACTTTTTTGCAAGTTCTAATTGTCTTTCAACACTAACACCTTCGGAAGCTTTTTTTGCACCCTCATTTGTATCAACTCTTTGTGTTGATGCAGAATTTTCTGGAGTTTTCGACATTATTAATCCTTTTAAATAAGGCAGTAAATAATTAGGAGCAATTGTAGCACTGCAGAGAATTTTGTCAAAAGAGACTCATGCATGAGTATTTCTATACTATTAAATATAAAAAAATCCAGCGTTGCTGGACTTTTTTGTATTTGCAGGGCGGGAAAGAATATGAGCTTGCTCGTTACGCAAGCATAAGCCACTTAGCTTGCTTATGTTTCTTGCTTCACTTGCGCTTCCTCATATAAATAAACATAGTGCGCCTCGTTTGTACTCGTGTGCACTATGTATTTATTTATCGAACTTAAATTAGTTATTTTTTCCTTACCCCAACAAATATAAAAAAATCCAGCGTTGCTGGACTTTTTTATATTTGCAGGGCGGGAAAGAATCGAACTCTCATCAAAGGTTTTGGAGACCTCTATTCTACCGTTGAACTACCGCCCTTTTTAAATTGCTAAGTTTCATTAAAAACAACAAAACCAAGCTCAGAAGCCCAATTATAATAATTAAAGACCAATAAAGCCAGGGCTTATTGCAAAAACCATCTTTTCGTTACTCTCAATATTCTGCTACACTGACATACATGCAAAACTATGACATTGGTAAAGAATTAAAAAAAATTTATCAAACAGATAAAAAACTCCTTGAAAACACTCAAGTTCCAATCATGACTGTTTCAGCCTCATTTAAGGAAGATTTGAAGGGCTTGCATCGTCAAAAAGAAAAAGATACTGGCACCGATATTGTTTTATCTCGTGCTCACTATTCCATGGCGATGGGAGTAGCTGTTCAAGCTTGGGGAGAAAAAATTGATCCTAAAAAAGCATGGTTAGTTGACAGTACTAATTATGTCAGTAATCAAGCTTTTAGAAGTGTGATTTTTACTCATGAAATCGGTAAAATTATTGCTCGCTGGCCAATTTTAAAAAGCTTAAAAGACATGGTTGATAAATTTGGTCGCTCTAAAATGCCAATTTTAGACAATGTTACTCCTCCCACTATTTATTTAGGTTCTGGAATTAAAAAAACCATTCTTTCGATGCATATTGTCACTGGCAATATTCTTGCCAATGAGGGTAAAAAAGTTATGCAAATGATCACAGATCCACACGTACGTAGCGATTATTTGGAGAATGCTCATTTACCTAATATGCGTTTTTTAGTTTTTGATGAACAAACAAAAAAAGACTTTTTTACATTAGCCAAAAAAATTGGTAAAAGAATTCCAGAAAACCAAATAAAAGACAAAGTGATCGTCACCGGTCCTCCAATTGACCCCAGAATTGTTGCTTATAATCAAACTAAACAAGTTTGGACTAAAGATCGCCCTTTAAAGATTTGTCTTACTACAGGCGGACTAGGTACTAACAAGTTGGAAATCAAAAGTATTTTAAAACAACTCTTGCCTGTCTTAAAACAACAAGCTGGCGGACAAAAAACAGATTTGGTACCCACTCAATTAGTGCTTTATGCCGGCACTCATAAAGATCATTTAGATATGGCTATCGATATCGCTAAAGAAAATAACCTTGCCTATCACATCATTAGTCCAAAAGACCCAGCTCATTTTAGAATTAACGCCAAATTAAAAGATGACATGGCGTTAATTGATAATCGTTTTAGTATTATTTATCACCCACAGATTGTAGACGCTAATGAACTTATTATTCAAAAAGCTTTTCCTTTTGCCGACCTCTTTATTAGTAAACCATCTGGAGATAAAGCTTATGACGCTGTAGTTTCCGGGTCTGCTCTGCTCACACTCAAAGAATGGGGCGAATGGGAATATAACGTGCGCGAAGTTTTTGAAAAAAATGGAACTGCACAAGTCGCTAGAGTAAATGATATTGTTGCGCAATTAATTGAAATTACTGGTAACAATGAAGCTACTTTTAAAACGGATAAGCTAAATAGCGCTAATCGACCCGTTCCAAATATTAAAACTGAAGGACAAAAATCTTGGCTCGAACAAGCTATGATTAACAGCAAACACTTAGACCCTATTTTTTATAAAGGGGCTAAAAATATCCTGAAAGCGGTTAAAGAAAACAATTGAGCAAGAAAAAATTACTTCAATTTTTTCATTAATTTGTGAGGAGTGTGTTTTTTACAAACTTTGCAGTATTTGTTGATAGGAAAACTACCTTCTCCAGAAATTTGTTTTTTAAGAGTTTCGTTGTTTTTATTGTATTCGCTGACATAACCAAAAGCATTGCAAACACTACATTGCAAACCGATTGATTGTCTTGGACCTTTTTTCTTACTTGCCATAGATTTGATATTCTAACATACTTTAATATTATTTTAAGAGCCAGCCTCTTGTGAGCCACCCCCGGGGATCGAACCCGGAACCTCCTGTTTACAAAACAGGTGCTCTAACCAATTGAGCTAGGGGGGCGTTTTTCCCTTTATTACTGTGCCAAGGGAAGGGTTCGAACCTTCGTAGGCTGGGCCAGTAGTTTTACAGACTACCCTCGTTGACCACTTGAGTACCTTGGCGATGAGCCTTCGTCGGGGATCGAACCCGAGACCTCAGTCTTACCAAGACTGCGCTCTACCGACTGAGCTACAAAGGCAAAAGACAAATCAAATGAGTATTATATTGAAAAACTGAGGAAAATACAGACGAAAAAAGAATTAGGTTCATAAACAACTCCACTCCCCATTGCAGAAAAGCAAGCCTCCTTCCCCGGAAAAACGCGAGGTGGGCAAGAAGATTTTATTTCCACGGAAACAAAATACTCCTATAAGCCCTTAAAAGAGCTGTTGAGGAAAACATTGCTTGACCTTCCTGCAAAAGAAAGTGGAGTTAAAGAGCGATTAATTCATTTTAAAAATGAATAATAAAAAAATAAACCTGTAGTTAAAAGCTAAAAATTGCTATAATGGAGATCTTGGTTTTTATTTAGATATTTCCTCTACCCAATCTTTAATTTTGGAACCATATTTTTCATTTTCGATTACAAATTTGAGATGAGCTTTGAAATAATTTTCTGGATCTCCGGTGGTCATCCACTCTCCTCTGGTTTTCTCTACTAAAATTTTGCCTGTTTTGGCAAGAGCAGTAATAGCGTCAGTTGTCCAAAGTTCTCCATCTTTACCAGAATTGCTAGGAATTAAATAATCAAAAATAGCTGGGGTTAATAGATAGCGACCATATGAAGCCAGGTTAGAAGGAGCCATACCAATTTCTGGTTTTTCAATAATATTATCTAAAAGCTGACTACCAGATCTAAAAGAGATAATACCGTATTTGTTAACTACATTTGGATCTACTTCTTGAGACATAATCACTCCATCAAGTTCTGGATTAGCTTGATAAGTATCAACCATTACTTTGGTGTCACCAGGTTTACCAAAAATTACATCATCACTATAAATAGCTATAAAGGCAGATTCATTTTCAACAAAACTTTTAGCTGAAGCAATTGGTGAACCGTTACCATAGGGTAAGCTAGGATCTTGAGTAATTACAGTAATTTTGGGATAATCCAAAACTTCTTGTACTGATTTGTAACGATCTTCTTTTCCTTGAGCAGCCAACTGTTTGCGAATACGATTTACATTATTATTAAAATAATCTTCATAAATTGGTTTACCCTCTGGGGTTGCCACAATAATAATTTCTTCAATACCTGCTTCAACGCACTCTTCAATTACAAATTGCATGATTGGACGATTGCCCATTGGTAGCATTGCTTTTGGCACAGTTTTAGCGATTGGTAAATAACGACTAGCAAAACCAGCATCGGTAATAATTGCTTTGCGAACCAATTTCTCTGACATAAAAAGTTTCCCTTTCTTAATAGAGTTCTAAAAGTATAACATAATGAGCACTTGACCCAAGAGTGAGAAATCAGCTATGCTTATATCGATCTGAAAAAATCAGAGAAAGAATTGCAATGACTTACCACAAAAAAAGAAATCGCTTGGCTTTGCTTGGCTTGTTTGCCATTGTTTTAGTTACATCTGTTGCTTTACTAGCAGTAATGTTTTTACAAAAATCAATTTCGCAAGTAAACTTTGACACTCGTAAAGCAGCTATGGTTACCAGTGGTCTAGTTGAATTAGATACTTATCCTTTCAATCAAAGCACTCTCAAAGTTCAAGAAGCACAAAAAATCAATTTACAACTAAATACTAAAAGTAAATCTATCAAAAGTGTTGAGTTAATTTTTGAAGTTATTGCTGATAAAGGCTTATTGGATAAAAGTAAAATTCAATTTACAGGCACTGTCCCCAATGAATTTAAAGTCAGTAAACAAGAAGTGGTGGAAAGTTTATGCGAACAAAATTGCTTTACAGTCACTTTATTACTTGAGTTAAAAGACCCTAATGTTTTCTTCAATACCTATAATCAAATGAAAACCATTTCGGAACTTAGTTTTACTCCTCAAAAAGAAGGTAGTCTAAAAATCAAAATCGATCAAGATAGTACGGCTATTGACCGAGAAAGTTCTGCAGATATTTTACAAAAACCATCAATTCTAGATTTTCAATATTATGTTACCAATAACGGAATTGATCGCTCACAATGTTCTTACGAATATACCAGTTGGAGTGATTGTAAAAATGGATGGCAAACCAGACAATATTCTGTACAACCAGATAAGTGTTATTGGTATGAAAAAGAGACTTTGGGTGAATTAAGTAGACAATGCACAGATAAAGATGTAATTAGCGCCAACAATCAATATTTTTATCTCTATTCTAATGATCGTTGTCTCAATCAACCTTCAACTGGCGAATCAATTTATGTAATCTGGAATGATGATAAATATGACAATGTAACTTACATCGATGTTAGTAGTAGTCCTAATTTTAATGACTTCTATCACAAAAAAGTCTCAGGAAATATTAATCAAACCAATGGTGATTGGCTCATGGTCAATGGAGCTGGCTTTACTCATGCTACTGGCAATAAAGGACCGATGAGTTTTGAGCCCAATACAGAATATTTCTTCCGTCTTTATAGCACCGATGATGGAGGAAAACATATTTCTTCAGTACGTTATTACATTACTTATTGTAGTGGTGATCAAAGTATTTATAAAAATTGTAATGATGCTTGTGGAGAAAACAGTGATCAAAGCAAGAGCTGTGCCCCTGGATTAACTTGTTATGAAGGTGCTTGTCGTAATAAAAGTAATCCTACTAATGAATTGTGTTTGGCTACTCCAGGAGTTCGCAGTAGTGATTTAAGTTGTAATCAATATTGCGCTAGCAATACTGATTGTTCGGCTGGCCTAACTTGTTTCTGGAATCGTTGCCGTAGTCCTCAAAATTTGGATAGCAGTTCTTGTGAAAGTGTTACAACTAAAACCAAAAGCACCACTTATTCCACAAGTCAAAACATCACCAGAACTTATACCGACTCCACTGGTAAAACTGTCTTATTGCCAAGTGAAGCCTATGATTTGACCACTTATGGCTGTAATCAGGGTTGTAATAATAATCGTGATTGCGATGCGGATATGCGTTGCTATAAAGGCACTTGTCGCTTAGCAGATAATCCAGAAAATGTATCTTGTGTCGATAAAACTTCTACCAAAGAAGCGAGCGCCAGCACCGTCGTCAAAGAAGTTAAGAGTCCCACTCCTTCTCCAGTTGCAAGTAAACCAACTGTTTTGCAAAGTGGAATAAACAAATTCTTATCTAATTTCTCATGGCAATGGTTGGCTTTTGCTGGAGTAATTTTATTAATCGCTATCTCTTTAATAGTTACCTCAATCACTAAAGCTAAAAAAGATCCATGGAATAATCCTGTAAGTAAATCCAAGCCGGAAGAAACTATTAAAATTCCAGAAGACAAACCATTACAACTTTAGTTGGTGCACCAACTTGAAAAAAAGCTCACTTGCGGATAGAATCCGAAAAGAAAATAATTAATTTATGTTAAATAAAATTAAAAAATACTTTAGCGAAGTTATTATCGAACTCAAACAAACTACTTGGCCAAGTAAAGCGAATACTAAAAATATGACTTTATTAGTGTTTTTAGTGGCTGCTCTTCTCGCTCTGTATCTAGGTGGTATAGATTTTCTCTTACAAAAAATTATGGGAGTTCTGATATAATACCTTTTCTATGACAGATCAAAATCAAGTACCAGAAGTGCCAGAAGTCCAAGAAGTCAGAGTTCAGTCTCCTAATTTGGTCAACATTTCTGAGTTAGATAATAAAAAAGCTCGTTGGTATGTAGTTCACGTTTACTCAGGCCACGAGAAAAAAATTGCTGAAGCACTTAGACAACGTGCTCAAACTTTGCATTTAACTGACAAAATTATTCAAGTTTTAATTCCTACTCAAGATAAAATTCAAATTCGCCGTGGTCAAAGAAAGACCGTTAGCGAGAAAATTTTCCCAGGATACATGTTGGTCAAACTAGAAATGACCGATGATGCTTGGTTGGCTATTCGTACTACCGATGGCGTGACTGGTTTTGTCGGTATGAGTAGCAAGCCTACTCCTCTTCCAAAGAGTGAAGTCGAGGCTATCATGAAGTACACTGAACAATCTGGTGAAGCCTCTTATAAAGCTGATTTTGTTGAAGGTGAAGCAGTTAAAGTGGTTGATGGACCATTTAATGATTTCCTTGGCAGTGTAGATAAAATTGACGAAGAAAAAGGCAAAGTTACTGTTTTGCTTAATATCTTTGGTCGTGAAACCCCAGTGGAATTAGATTTCCTACAGGTTAAAAAAGTATAAAATAAACAAAAAACCATTGTGGTCGACATTAGGGATGTTGAGCTTCTCCACAGAAGGTTATTAGAAAAAATAAAGAAAAAAATATAAATGAAAGGAGCATTTAGATTTTTGAAGAATTTCGATCACCTGAAGAAATGTATTTCTTCAAGAGATCGCTGATGAAAAAATCAAAATGCGACGAACATGGCTAAAAAAATAAAAACAGTCTTAAAACTAAATCTATCAGCTGGTGTTGCAACTCCAGCTCCTCCAGTCGGTCCTATTTTGGGTCAAGCTGGTATCAACATGATGGATTTTCTAAAACAATATAATGCACAAACCGCTGACCAAAAAGGTCAAGTGATTCCAGCAGAAATTACTGTTTTTGAAAACAATTCTTTCTCTTTCGTCTTGAAATTACCTCCAGTTTCAGACTTAATCAAACAAACTTTGAAATTAAAAGCTGGCAGTGCTACTCCTGGCAAAGACAATAAAGCCAAATTAACTATGGATCAAGTTAAAGCTATTGCCGAGAAAAAAATGCCAGATATGAACACTAAGAACCTTGATTCCGCCATCCAAAGCGTCATCGGTTCTGCCAAATCCATGGGCATTGATATCGTTTAAAAATATAAAATAAATTTAAGTGGGAGGCTTATCCTTTACCCTGGCCGTCAGCACCACTAGAAAGCAAAAATATGGGAAGCAAAAAAAATGTCGACATGACCACCACTGAAACCGAGGTTAAAGTCGTCGCAAATCCAGAAGAAAGTTCTGCTACTGAAACTTCTGCTGAAACAGGCACTGAAGAAAAAGTAGAGAAAAAGGTCGTTAAAGCCAAAAAAGTACGTGGCAAGAAATATCAAGCCGTCCGTGCAAAATTGGACAAAAGCAAACTCTATCCAATCAAAGAAGCTGTTGAACTCGTCAAGAAACTCTCTTACAGTCGTTTTGTTGGTTCAGTTGAAGCCCACATCGTGGTTAGAGAAGTTGGTGATAGCGTCAATTTGGCTTTACCTCACTCTACTGGTCAAAGTGTTAAAGTCACCATCGTTGACGCTCAAGTTTTAAGCGACATCGAAGCTGGCAAATTAGATTTTGGTATTTTAGTTGCTCATCCAGAATTTATGCCAAAATTGGCTAAATTTGCTAAAGTTTTAGGTCCAAAAGGCTTAATGCCAAATCCAAAAAATGGCACTTTGACTCCAAATCCAGAACTTAAGAAAAAAGAACTGGAAGCTGGTAAATTCAGTCTTAAAACTGAGAAAAAAGCTCCTTTGATGCACTTAATTATTGGTAAAACCGATATGAGTAGCACTGATTTGATTGCTAATGTCGAAACTTTGGTCAAAGCTCTAAAAGGTAAAATCCTTAAACTAGTGATTTCTCCTAGTATGGGCCCAGGCATCAAAGTCTTAGTTGATGACAGTGAAGAATAATATCTTCTTTGAAAAATGAAAATAAAAACCCGCTTTTAAAAAGCGGGTTTTTTATTTAATAGAGTTTAAATAAACTTTGTAATTTATTTTTTCAAAAATTTATCTAGCAAACTTAAATCTTGAGCGCCTAAGTCCCCACTTTGACTCAATTCTGCTTTTAATTCACCATTTTTGATCAATTCTTCTGCTTTTTCACGAGCTTTACCACGTACACGTATGCCGACTTTATTGGCTTCAATTTCACTGTCACCGATAATAAGCATTAATGGCACTCTTGCCACTTCACTGGCGCGAATTTTGGCCTGCAAACGCTCGGAGCGATCATCAATTTCTACTCTCACGTCCTGATCTAATAATTGATTCATTATTTTGCGTGCGTACTCTAAGTGACGATCAGCAATTGGTAAAATTTTAACCTGCATTGGAGCTAACCAAACTGGAAAATCACCACCGTGCTGTTCGATTAAGAAAGCAAAGAAACGCTCAAATGAACCAATTAAAGCACGATGAATTACGAAGGGTCGTTGCTTCTCACCTTTCTCGTCCACATAGGTAATGTCAAAACGTTCCGGTAAATTGAAATCCACCTGAATGGTTGAGATACTATCCTCTTTACCAAAAACGTTAACTGCTTGTACATCAAGTTTGGGACCATAAAAAGCTGCTTCGCCTTTGGCCTCCGTATATTCAACACCAGCTTCATTGAGAATTTCGCGCATGATGTTTTCCGCTTTTTCCCAATCACTACGTTTACCACAGGCTTTGAATTTCTCTTTATCTGGATCAGAAATTGAAAGACGGAAATGATAATTATCAAAACCCATGTCTTTATAAAAAATCTCCAAAAGTTTCATCACTTCTTTGAATTGATCCTTTAATTGCACTGGAGTACAAAAAATATGAGCATCGTTTTGCGTAAAGCCACGAACTCTTTGTAAACCATGTAATTCACCAGATTTTTCGCGACGATAAACTGTGCCAAACTCACCCATCTTAATTGGCAATTCACGATAGCTATGATTTTTAAGTTTATAAACCATCATCCCAGTTGGACAGTTCATTGGTTTGGGATAATAAACTTCTTCTGCATTTTCAGCTTTACCCGAATCATCTTTTTCTTCATAAGTTAAAGGTGGGTACATACTGTCTGCATAAAATCCTAAATGTCCTGATGTTTCAAATAATTCTTTTTTATTTAAATGAGGGGTTAAAATATGAACATATCCGAAACGACGTTCCATTTTCATCATATAATCTTCCAAGACTCTGCGTATAGCATAACCATTAGGTAACCACACTGGTAGACCTTGCCCAATTTCTGGAATGATGGCAAAAAGCTCCATTTCTTTCCCAATTTTACGATGATTGCGTTCCTCTGCCATTTTTCTTTTGGCTAAAAAATCATCTAAGTCTGCTTGTGAAGCAAAAGCTGTCCCATAAATACGAGTCAACATTTTATTTTTTTCGCTACCTCGCCAATAGGCACCAGCGATACTGAGTAATTTAAAGGCTTTGATTTCAGAAATTTTAGCGACATGAGGCCCTTTGCATAAATCAGCAAAAGAACTTAATTTAATACTAGCTTTGTCGCGATTGGACATTATTTCAAGACCTGCAATTAATTTTTTGTCTGCCTCAATTTGTTCTGCTCGACCAGTTAAGTACAAAGTAATTTTCTCTGGATTTCTCTCTAGCATCTGGTGTTTAACCATCGATTGCCCATCACTTACCGATTCACTTAACTCAAAATCTTCAGCATTTTCCAAACCATCGAGCAATTCTTGTTTATAAGGATTATTGGCAAAAATTTGTCTCGCTACACCAAGAGAAACTTCTACTCTCTCCATTAATAGACTTTGTTGAATCAATTTACGCATTTCTTTTTCAAGTTTTGGTAAATCTTGTTCGGTAATTTTTAAGCCTTTTTCTCTGGCACTTTCAGCAATATCGAAATCGAAATAAAAACCATCGTCGATGGCCGGACCCATAGCTTTGATAATATTTGGATTATTTTTTTCGTCACTACCGTAAAATTTTTCCATGACCATAGTCAGGACGTGTTCCGCGCTGTGACGCATCAGAAACAATTGATTAATTAGTTTTTGCATAAGATCTTTCTTGATTCTAGTTATTGTTATTTTACTTGTTTTTTTAATATTTTGCGAAAGGCTATCCTTTCTAAGAACAAAAAATCCCGCTCTTGGCGGGGTCTTCTTTATTTTAAACAACAAAAAATACCCCGCATTTTAAGCAGTGGTAGTAGTGTTGTTTAAATTAAAATTTAGCATTACAAAAATGGATTATAAATTAAAAAAATAAAACATCAACCGGCTCCACCTCCACCTCCACCTCCACCTCCACCACCTCCACCTGAAAAGCCACCGCTAGAACCACCACCAGAAGCACCATAGCTCTTGGTGGCTGAAGTAGTTAAATTAGCAAAAGCACCACCCAAAGAATTTAATGAGTCGGTCAAAGAACCTAAATTAATTGCGCTTAGATCGCCAACCGCTGAATTATTTAAATTATCAAAATTAGAAACTCCCCAATAAGTAGCTAAAACTCGTTGATCGCTATCTGAAAAATGAATTGGTAGTTGTGATAAAACTTTCATCGACACTCCAAATAAAGTGCCATAAACGAGATATTTTTCCCACAAAATCACACTGTCGATGGAATATTCTTTGGTTTTCTTATAATCAGACATGTGCTGTTTAAAAGCTTGCCAGGCACTCGCTTCTTCCCAAGCTTTTTTAGTTCTCTTTTGAGCATGTTGTTGAAGAACAGTAAACAACATACCAATCATAAAAAAGAGCGCCGAATTTAAAATGGTAATTAATAAACCAAAGTTAATAAAGGCCAAAGCTCTAGCGGAGTTTTCTCGGTCAGACATGCCACCTATAATAATTAACAGGATAAAGCTGAAAAATGGCACTACAAGCACTCGTAATGCAGAAAAACTTTTAGCATAGTCATAAGATTCACGTTCAAAATAAGCTTGATTTAATCCTTCTTCCAAAGCAATTTTTTCTAAACCTTTGAAAAAATTAAAACTAGAAGAAGGATAGGCCTTAATATATTGTCCAATATCGAGCAAAGACAATCTTCGTTTGGTTTGATCGGTAGGAGGATTGCTAAGCGCTGTTCTAGATACCCATTCTTGTTTCTTTTCATCAAAATATTTCAGGTAAATTTTAGCAATTTTGCGAGTTAAAAATTCATAAACCTCTTTTTCCACATCTGCCAACTTCACTATTCTCGACCCTTTACCAATTTCGTCTATTCCTTCAACTACGCGGTTGGTTTTTTCTAAAAAATAACGATATTCTTTTTTGAAAAAACCTTCTTTTTGATTACTACGAGTAATTTTAAAAAGTTTTTTTTGCACCAAAGCCAAAACTGTCGCTGTAAAAACTTTAGGAGTTAAAGTTTTAGTCGCTGTCATAATCTGACTAACCAAAGCTGGCTCACTGTCGCTTGGTGGTTCCCAAACACCGCTAAGTTTTTTCAGTGGCTTGTCTTTACCTAATTTCAGAAATTTCAAAAATTCAGTCACAGTCAAAAAACAACCCAAGAAAAATAAAGCTATTGCTAAAACAAAATACAACATGCTTAAGCGTTCAGCTTTTTTTAATTGATCAACAGTTTCTTGAATGAAATTTTCTTCCTGCGCCAAAATAGTTGTCTGATCAGAAGATCCATTGGCCCCGGCTAAAAAAAGATTTTTTGGCAATAAAACTCTACCTTCAAAAAATTTGCCAATTGGTAAATCATTGGCTCTCAACAAAACATAATGCAAATTATTATTCTGATTGGGCAAAGCAGAAATGCTTACTTCAGCTTTAATTGGACCATGACCAAAAGCTTTGACGTTGTCCATTTGGCTAGCTAAGGTTTTTGAAGGTAAAAAAATTTCTACTTGAATGTTGTTACTCGCCACTTCCCAATCCTGACCAATAAATTGCCAATATAACTCCGCTACGTCTTGATGCAAGGTGATGGCATTCTTCACGGTATAACTTAAAACAAAATTTTTAACTTCATAATTAGCTTGAAAATGCCATTGTAAATAATATTTATCGCCACGATCATCAACCACAAAAGTATTGTCAGGGTTATTTCTGGCCTCACTAAAATTAGCTAAGTTTTTTTCAAGTGGTTTATAACAAATGCTCGTATCTTTTTCACACAATTTAAAATCACTTAGAACATAGGGTTCTTCTCTACCCTCGGCTTGTTTATTAATTGATTGATAAACAAAACGATAATCACCTTGAAAATTAAAAGACCTTTCCTCAGTCACGTTCATTGATCCGTCTTGATTCAAAAAGGCTTGAATATTGACCTTGTTCAAATTATATTCTTTGGCAAAAATAGATTGAGTAAAAGACAAAAGTAAAAATAATATTGTTGGCAAAATAAAATTCTTGAGGGAAAAAGATTTCATACGTTCAATTATGCCATGTTTTACCAAAAGATAAAATTGTTCCATCTAGCACTTTGCAAAATTATTTAAATCTTGTATAATCGCCTCTTGTTCCAAAGACAGTGTGGCTTCAAGCCTTGGCAATAGCCAGAGCGAAGTTAATAATCGCACCGAGGAAAAATAGCTTTCTTGTTATTTTCTCTTCCCCGCTTTTACCCCACGATTTTTGGCACAAACTAAATGAAATTAAAAAAATATTTTTTTGAAAGATTTTATGCCAAATCAACATAATCAAGATCAAATCAAAATTATCCAAGAGAAATTGGATAAATCTGCTTCCATAGTCATTATTGATTATTCTGGAGCTAATGTTAAAAATTTAACCGATCTTCGCGCTACTTTAGTTGAAGCCGGTGGTGAAATGTTTGTCACCAAAAACACTTTAATTGATATTGCCGTTGGTAAAGGTAAATTAACCGAATCATTACAAGGCATGAGTGCTGTTGTTTTTTCCTATAATGATCCTGTTTCTGCTATTAAAGCTTTGGTTAAATTTCACGATGAAAACGATTTAATTGAAATTAAACAAGGCTTCATGGACGATAAAGTCCTTTCTATTGATGAGGTCAAAGCCTTGAGTCAATTGCCAAGTAAGAATGAGTTAATTGTCATGTTAATTCAAAGACTTAAATCTCCTGGTCAAGGCTTAGTCAATGTTCTTCAAGCCAGTGCTCGTAACTTGGTTTACGTTTTAAAAGCTATTAACGATAAAAAATAATAAGTAATAAAGAAAGGAATATATATGGCAGATGAGAAAAAACTCTCAGAAAAAGTCCAAAAGCTCGTTGACGCAGTCAAGGAATTATCCTTAATGGAAGTTTCAGAACTCGTAAGTGCTTTGGAAGAAACTTTTGGTGTAACCGCAGCCGCTCCTATGATGATGGGTGCTATGCCTGCTGGTGCCACTGGTGCAGCTCCTGTTGAGGAAAAAGACGAATTTGACGTCATCCTTAAAGAAGCTGGTAGCAACAAAATTGCTGCTATTAAAGCCGTGCGTACTCTTAAACCTGAATTAGGTTTAGGTGATGCCAAAACCTTCGTCGAATCAGCTCCTAAGCCAGTCTTAGAAGGTGCTAAGAAAGAAGATGCCGAGGCCGCTAAAAAAACTTTAGAAGAAGCCGGTTGCGTCGTTGAATTGAAGTAATTTTCAATTCTTTAAAAAAGTAAAACTTTAAAAAACCCGCGTTTCACACGCGGGTTTTTTTTCGCTATAATCAATCTTCCTGTGCTAAATAAGATAGAAAAAGAATTAAAAAAGTCTGGACTAGTTATTTTGGATGCACACGTGCAACCTCTCGATATTTTGCTTACCGCCAGACACCTTCATAAAAACTTCCAGGTCAAAATAAATATGGCTATTGTTGGCTATGCTTTTCATGTTCCCATCATGAAACAAGTTGTTAGCTGGTTCGGCCGAACTTATAAAATCAATTTTTTACCAGTTTATCGCAAAGAGGAATTGGCACCTAAAGATTTGGCTTTGAAGTTTTTTTGTTCTTTTTATCCCAAAGAAATAGATCTAGAAACTCGTCGTCAAGCTAATCAAAGATTCATTCAAACAACCACAATGCTATGTCAAAAACCTGGAGAAGTAGTAATTATTGCTCCATATGGTAGCACTGTTTTATTTGGTCAACGCGTTAGAAACGGAGTTAAAAAAATTCTATTAAAAAATTCTATTTATCTAACTAGTATTACCAGATGGCATTTCCCCAAAATGAAATTTAAAACCCACCTTGGCCAAATTTCTACTTTTAGACCAAATTTTAATTGGGACAAAATTGAAGATAGAATTCGACAGGATTTTACTTATTTACCTCTCCCCCTCTGGTTACAAATTCTTAAAAGCAGACTTTTTCGACCCAAAGCTTGGTTAAAAGTACCCAATTCCTCTCGTTAGCCAAATATTTCATTTAATTATTCGTTGTTGATTTTGCTGTCGTTTTTATTATTTTTTTGCACAATTTGGCAATTCAAAAAGTTATAGGATATAAGTTTCGCCTTTTTCTGAGTTTTTGAAAAATTATAGGACAGTTTTGTGTAAAAAATGGTAAAACCCAATTATTACAAAAAGTAATTTTCCCTCTTGACCCATAGAGTCTCAATCTGTTACTGTTAGATATAGATCGAAATCATACTTTGATCTAAAAAGAATCACTCTTCACCGCGATAGTCCAAAAGTTATGGGACATTACTTTAATTAAAAAAGGCAAAAAAAGCCTAAGCGAAAGGAAAAATGAACGACAATCTCAACATCATCACCGAGGATGAGAAAAAAACTGGCCGAGCTGATGATGCTAACAAGCTAGATATTAAGAATTTGCCAGATCTATTAACCGTTCGTGAAGTTGCTGATTTATTGCGTGTTTCTCCACTCACCATTAAACGCTGGGGTAAAAGAGGTAAATTGCCAGCTATTCGTATTAACTCCAGAGGTGATAGACGTTACAAAAAAGAAGCTGTACTTTGGCTTTTAGGTGTCAATCCAAACGGAGTTGAAGAAGATTAATTTTAAATAATTTCTTTGATCAATAAATAAATGAAATTGATTAGTTTAAGTTGTCTTTTCTTTCGCCATGGTTGCTTAAGCAAGCGCCATAACCATTCTAAGCCGATTTTTTGCCATAATTGAGGAGCTCTGCTGACTTTGGCAAACAAAAAATCAAATGAGCCACCAACCGCCATGGCAATTTTCACTTGGTTTGCTTGTAATAAATCAAGATGTTCAATAATCCATTTTTCTTGATCTGGAGCACCTAAAGCTACAAAAACTATTTTCGGTTTGAGCTTTTTAATGATTTTTTCTAGCGCCTGTTCTTCAATTAATAAAATATCTTCTTTTTCTTGATACCCTTCTGTCCAATAGAGATTATTGCGAATTTTTTTAAGACTCTTCATATCTTCGAAAAATTCTCCTTCAAACGAGCCTGCATAATCTCTACCTCCTATAATCAGGGTGTTTTGATCTGGATGTTTGGTAATTGTTTCCAATAAATGTTCTACTAACTCTACTCCAGCAATTCTTTCTTCGATTTCTTCTTCAATTTTGCCAAAAAATTCTAATATCGATGAAGCCCAAACTAAACCAATGCCATCCGGTAAAAGCCAATCTGCTTTTTTTAAATAATTGGCAAAAACCAAATTATGCTTGGCCATGACAATTTGTTCTGGGTTGGGAGTAAAAATTACTTGAGTTTTTGCGGATTTATTATCAATTAAAAAATTATCAAAATACTCAAAAAGCTCTGTTTTTTTAAGATTGAGAATATCAAAACCAAAAATTCGGCTTGTTGTCATGACTTGATTTTATCAGGTTTTTTTCACAACTTTTGGATTAAAAGATATCAGGCTATAATGATAATTATGGATCTTACTAATTTGCGTCTCGCCCACCCTCGTTTAGTCTATGAAGGCTATGATTTAGTTAAAGAAAACCGTGATTTATTACTAACTTTTCGAATTCTTTTAGAACCCAACATTCGTTTTCAACCTCAGCTGAGATTTAAGAATTTAAATACCAAAATTCTGGAGCAAATTGATAGTAAAACAAACCTTGATCCTCAGTTGGACAAGTTGTTTTTTCACCTAGGATTAGCAGAAATTCCTAGCTATTTTAAGGCTTCATGTCCGCAAAAAATTGTCATTCAACATCAGGGTCAAATTACTGATCAAGCTAAAGATTTTTGGCATAATTTACTGATTAATGGATTGGGAGAATTTTATTATCAGAATCAAATTGATTTTACCGATGAAGATTTTATTCAGATTGAATTAGAAAAAATCACTAATCCTGCTTCTGCTTTAAAAAAAGAATTTAAGCCTCTAAAAGAGAGTTCCATCTTAGTCCCAGTTGGCGGTGGTAAAGATTCAGCTACAGTTCTTGGCATACTTGAAGAAAAAAAATTACCTTATGACATTTTTTTGTTAGCACCACATTCTCCCTCGGCGAAAAAAATTGCTCTGTTTCTTCAAAAAGAAGGTCTTTGCCAAGAAATTATAGAAGTGCAACGCACCATTGACCCACTTTTACTCACTCTTAATCACCAAGGTTATTTAAATGGCCACACTCCTTTTAGTGCTTACTTAGCTTTTGCTAGTGAAGCGGTAGCTTATTTATATGGTCAAAAAAATATTTTGCTTGGTAATGAAGCCTCAAGTGAAGAAGAAAATCTAATTTATCTTGGTCGCAAAATTAATCATCAATATTCTAAAAGTCTAGATTTTGAACAAAAGTTTGCTAAATATAGCCAAAAACATTTATTTGAAATTAAAAATCCCCCTCAATATCTTTCGCTACTTCGTTCACTTTCAGAATTAAAAATTACCAAAAAATTATGTGATTTAGCTAAACAAGATCCACGTTTCGCTAAAATTTTAACCACTTTTAAAAGCTGTAATATTGGCCAAAAAAACGACAGTTGGTGCCATAACTGCCCAAAATGTGCTTTTGTTTTTACCATGCTTTCTGCCTATTTAGATGAAGAATTTATTACTACAAAAATTTTTGATGAAAATCTTTTTATTAAAGATTCTTTGCGCCAAACTTTCTTGGATTTAGCAGGATTTGGTGATAAAAAACCTTTCGAATGCGTGGGTACTTTTAAAGAAGTGAGGCAAGCTTTGCTTTTGGCTTATGATAGAAATCAAAATCCTCCATCATTTTTACGAGAAATTAGACAAAAAATTAGAGCAACTGAACTCATGGACAAATTAAAAAACCAATCAATTTTAATTTTAGGCATGGGTCGTGAAGGACTCTCTACTCTAAATTTCCTGCAAAACCACTTTCCAGATAAAAAAATTGCCATTGCCGATAAAAATGAAGTCAAAATAGAAAACACTGGCAACATCACTACCTATTTTGGAGAAAAATATTTAAAAAATCTTGAAAATTATGAGCTCATCATTAAAACTGCAGGCATTCCTTTAAGTACTCCAGAAATTCAAAATGCTATCACTAAAGGTAGTGAAATTTTGTCTAATACCCAAATTTTTTTCACTTTATGTAAAGGCAAAATTATTGGCATCACTGGAACCAAAGGGAAAAGTACAACTAGTAAATTGATTTATGAAGTTTTACAAAGAACTTACAAAGACACGATTTTTCTGGGTAATATTGGCGAAGCCCCTCTTAATCAACTAGATAAAATTGAAGAAAGTACTTTAGTAGTTGATGAACTTTCTTGTCATCAATTAGCAGAATTACAAGACAGCCCTTATATTGCTGTCGTTTTAGAAATCAAAGCGGAACATTTAGATTATTACAAAAACTTTGAAGAATATTTCATGGCTAAAACCGCCATTGCTCGTTATCAAAAAGCGACCGATTGGTTGATTTTTGACGCAGATCTACCAAGTAGCCAAAAAATGGCCCAATTAAGTTTGGCACAAAAACAAACTTACAGTCTTGAAAACGATAAGGGCGCCATTGTATATCGAAAAAACGATCAAGTTTTCTATCAAAAAGAAAGCATTATTAAAATTGAAGAAATTCCTCTACTTGGAGAGCACAATCTTTATAACGTCATGCCAGCCATTATGATTGGCAAAATGTTTAATGTGCCCACTCCAGTCATCAAAGAAACTATCCAAAATTTCAAGAGTTTAGCACATCGTTTAGAATTAGTGGCTGACATTAATCAAGTTAAATATTTTAATGATTCCATCGCTACCAATCCTTATGCCACCATGATGGCGATTAAGAGCTTTCCTAAAGGCAAAGTGATTTTATTGGCTGGTGGCTATGAAAGAAATCAAGATTTTAGTGAATTAGCTCAGTTAATTCTTGATTATCAAGTTAAATACTTAATCGTCATGCCTACTACCGGACAACGTTTACTTGATTTTACTTTGCAAAGAGGAACAATTAAGCACGATTCGGTTGCTACTCTTGAAGAAGCAATTGCCCTTGCTAAAAAACAGGCCCAAGCTGGCGACGTAGTTTTGCTTAGTCCAGCCAGTGCTAGTTTCAATAATTTTGCTAATTATGAAGCAAGAGGCAAAGCTTTTAGAGAAATAGTTTTAAGGAATTAATTAATGAAACAAAAAATAGGTTTATTTATTCTCTATTATTTGCGTTTTTTTGCTAAGTTACAGCTTAAAAAAAATAAAAATTGCAAAATCATTGGCATCACTGGTAGCGCTGGTAAAAGTAGCACTCGCAATGCGATTTATAGTGTTTTGAAAAACAAGTATTTAGTGAAAGCGAGTTTTAAAGCCAATTCAGAATCGGGTATCTCTCTAGACATTCTGGGTTTGGAAATGAATAATTATTCAATTCTTGATTGGCTGAGAGTATTGATCCTAGCTCCCCTTAGGTTGCTCACTTATTTTAAAAAATTTGACTATTATATTGTCGAAATGGGCATTGATAGTCCAAATCCACCAAAAAACATGGATTTTTTACTGAGCATTGTTCAACCCAAAATGGCAGTTTTTCTCAATGCTAATCTAAATCACAGCTTTGCTTTTGATCAATTAGTCGCAGACACTGATCCTGTTCTTCGAAAAGATAAGCTTGTCAAAGCAATTGCTAAAGAAAAAGCCAAGTTAATTTTATCTTTACCCAAAAACGGTTTTGCTTTTTTGAATTTTGATGATGCCAATGTCAAAGAAACTTGTCAAGAAACCAAGGGCTTAGTCTATTCTTTTGGAAGCAATAATTTATGTGACCTACAAATTACCAAACACCAAACTCAATTACTTAATCAAACAGTTAAAACAATTTTTACTTTTCAAATTCAGAATCATTACAGTAAATTGCCTAATCAAAATCAATCTCTAAACATTGAAATTAATAATTTTCTTTTACCAAAACATTATGCCTATGGTTTTGCGGTGGCCATTCTCATTGGGCTTAAAGCTGGTTTAGACATTTCTGAAATCAAATCATCACTAGAAAATTATCCCAATTTACCTCTGGGTAGAGCCTCTGTTATTAAAGGCAAAAATCAAGCTTTAATTGTTGATAGTTCTTACAATGCTTCTTCGATGAAAGACATGATTGAGTTAATAGCAAAAACGCCAAATCCTACAGGCAGAAAAATGGCTTTATTGGGTGACATGCGTGAACTAGGACAAGCCACTCAGAGCATGCATGAGGAAATCGCTCATTTAGCTTCACAAGTTTTTGAGCAAGTTTTTCTAGTTGGTAAAGAAATGCAACGATACGCTTTGCCCATTCTTGAAAAAGAATTACCTGGCCACGTTGCTTATTTTGAAAATTCAAAAGAAGCCGGTAAAAAAATCGCTAAATTGTTGAATCCAAAGGACTTGATTCTTGTTAAAGGCTCACAAAATACTATTTTTCTAGAAGAAGCGGTTAAAGAAATGATGTTGGAAGAAAAATTGGCCAGCAATTTACTTTGTCGTCAAAGTTCTTGGTGGCTAAGCGTCAAGCGACAAGCTACTACTAAATAGTTCAATATTTTTAAGCATAGCGCTAGCCCCCATACTAGCCAATAAACTTGGTTCATCTAATAAAGCCACCGGCAAAGACAATTGATTACTCAAAAATTCCTCTAAACCAGCTGTTTGAGCAAAGCCACCTGACAATAGCAAGCCTTTTTGCAAAGCATCTTTGGTCAAATCTGGAGGAATTTTAGTGAACAGAGCATCAACTAATGATTGATACTCTAATTTAAATAAATCGACGATTGGTTCTAAATCATCCGATTTAATTTTCAGTTCCAAAGGATTCAGGCCATTCTTTGTTTTGCCAGTAACTAATAAGTTTTTTTGAGCAGGTACTAAAGAAAAAACTTGTTTTTGAATTGTTTCTGCACTATCTATCGAAATGATAAAGTTTTCATTAGAAGCTAAATGCTCGATAATTTTAGTATTTAAAAGATTACCTCCAAAATCACTGTTTTCCGTAAATAAAATCGAGCCCAAAGCAATCATGTTTAAAGAAGCGCCACTGGCTCCCATTTGTAAAAACAAAGTGCCTGACGCATCTGCCACTGGAATACCAGAACCAATGGCTGCTGCTAATGGCTCAGCGATTAAATTTACTCTAGAAAAACCCAATTCATAAAAAAATTGACTCAAAAGTTTGCGATTTAGAGCCGTAGTATTAGCTGTGGTAATCACCATGACACTTGGATTAAGAATTAAACCTTCAAAAACTCTTTTAAACAATTCTTTCATTAAAATCGCGCCAGCTTCTTGATCTAAAATTCTACTTTGTGAAAAAGGAAAAACAATTTCTGCGAAACTATCTAGGCGTCCTCGCATGATCAAGGCTTCACTCCCAATCGCCAAAAGCTTGTGGTTGTCTTTTCTTCTAGCAATACAAGCATCTTCTTCCAAAACCTTAGCTTTAAAATCCACTGGTGATAATTCCCAAACTTCATTTTTAAGTTCATCAAGCATCACAATTCTAATCTTGGATGAACCTAAATCGACTACAACTTTTTTTGAAAGACTTTTAAACATCTGCTTGTTATAATAACATTAAGATTCCTGTTCTTTAAATGATAGACACGTTAGACGAAAAGTATTAGCTTCTTTAAGTAGCCAATCTTTTTCTATACTCATTGCAGTCGCTGTTTATAAACACAATTGCTTATTGATGTTGAGAAATCAGCTCCTGCAAATGGTCTCTCATTTAAAAAACAGGAATCCAAAATTACAATATGTCAAACAAGGCAAAAAAACTATTTAATCGCGTATTACAGATTTTGGGTTCGAGAGTTGTCTATACCTTACTATCCATTGTCATTATTGCTTTAGGAAGCTATTTAGCTATTCAATATGCGCGTGGTAATTGGCGTGTAACTAATAAAGGTATTGTTGCCAACACTGGTTTGTTAAATGTTAATTCTTTTCCCACAGGTGCTCAGGTTTTTATTGACGACAAATTAATTACCGCGACTGATGACACGATTTATTTAGAACCAGACACATATCAGGTCAAAATTATTAAAGAAGGTTATTCTCCTTGGTATAAAGCTTTGACTGTACAAAGTGAATTGGTTACTCAAAGCAATGCCTTGCTTTTTCCATCTGCTCCTAGCATTACTCCTCTCACTTTTACCGGCATTGATAATGTTAATCCTTCACCTGATGGTCAAAAGGTTCTTTTTTTCACTAATCAAGCCAGTTCTCAATTAAAAAATGGCTTCTATGTTCTCGATTTAAATAGCAATTTCCTTTCTTTACAAAGTGGCCCTAAACAAGTTACTGATAATCTTGAAGATTTAGACTTAATTAATGCACAAATTATTTGGGCACCTGACAGCACAGAGTTCATTATTTTGGCAAAAAATAAAGAGTTTTTGGTCAGTATCGATAAAAAAATCAACTTGTCTGAGCAAAAAGACATCAGTTTTCAGAAAAAAGACATTCTAGCTCAGTGGGAAGAAGAAATTTATTTAAGAGAAAGACAATTTTTAGCTAAATTTCCCAAAGAAATTTTAGAATTAACTAAAAATTCTGCTAAAAACGTTTATCTTTCACCAGATAAAAAACGCTTGCTTTATACTGCTACTGCTTCTGTTACTTTAGCTGAAGATATTGTTCCACCAGTTCCTGCTACTAATACCCAGGCAGAAGCACGCACTTTGGAACCAGGAGCGATTTATGTTTATGATCGCGAAGAAGACAAAAACTTCAAGGTCGCTACTGTGGCTGCTCTCCCCGATTTGCTAAATAAAACAGACTTAAATGCTACGGACACAGCCACTTTAAATGACGAAGTTGCGGACAAAATTAATACAGAAAAGATCATTTTAGCTGATGACCTAGAAGAAGCCGTTGCTAAGTCGCTAGAAGCCTCTCCCACTGCTTTTAATCGCTTACAACGAGCTGATAATTTCTCAACGGCTCTAAGTTTCGCTAATTATTACACCGCTGCACAATTGAACACCATCCAATGGTTCCCTGATTCTAAACACTTACTTTTTGTAGAAGAAGGCAAAATTAAAATCATGGAATATGATGGTCAAAATAAAACCACTGTCTACTCAGGACCTTTTGCCAATGATTTCGTCTATCCTTGGCCAGATGGTAGCAAATTAGTGATCAAAACTAGCTTTAGTCCTGACTCACCAGATAATTTATACGTGATTGATTTAAAATAAATTAAATATTATCGCCTGACCCAAACATTGATAAATTCAAAAAAACGGAGTGTAGCGCAGATGGCTAGCGCGCGGTGTTCGGAACGCCGAGGTCGCAGGTTCGAGCCCTGTCACTCCGACCATGGTAAAAAACTGAGGTTCGCTTATTGAGTATTTATTTTTCCTCTGCTGGAATTTCTGTTTTTTTTCGGCTCTCTAGTTCGTCTTCGATTAAATATATTTCATCCAAAACTTCGTTGATTTCTCTACCATTAAGTGAGGTGCATTGGATCTTTTTTAATCTGGCTTCAAGAATTGGAGTGGCAATTATTTTGACATTTTCAAGCGTTACTGGCACTTCAACATTTCTTTTAAAAGCTAAATATTGTTGTTCACTATAACTAGTGGGTTTGAAAGTTTCTGTACTAACCATAATTCCTTTATTTAAAAAAATAACTATTACGCAAAAGTAATTATATCACTTTGATATAGTCATCCAAGATTAAAATCTGCAGTATAATACAACTCATTAAAGCCCTCATAGTTTAACGGATAAAACGGAGGTTTCCTAAACCTTAAATCCAAGTTCAATTCTTGGTGAGGGCACTCGCGACTATATCTAGATGCAACATAAAAAATCGTTAGAATCATCAAAAACTAAATTAAAAATAATTTCAGTGTTATGATTAATTAACTATGAAAGATAAATACAAAAAGTGTCCTTATTGCTCTGAAAAGATTTTGATAGAAGCTAAGAAATGTCGATATTGTGAAGAATGGTTAATTGAAAAAAAAGAAGATAAATCAAATTTTAAAAAAATATTTACTTTAATCAAACGTGCTATTTTGTGGTCGGGAATTTTTTTCTTTTGGTTAATTTATGCCATAAGTACCTTAGATAAAAGTGAAGAAGCATATAAACACACTCTTGAATCAGGACCAGTTCCCTCTGGTTATTCCATATTAATATTAGGTTTAATTCTGTCTCTATTGTTAAGAAAACAAGTTTTTAATAAAAGCAAAAAATTTTTAGACATATTAGCAAAAATATTTGTCTTTTTAATAATAGGGTTTGGAATTTGGTCTCAATTAGATTACGATCCCACTCTTTCAAAACTCAAAAATTATTATGATCAAAATCCAAAAAATAATTTCATCCCTGCTTCTTCCTCATTTACGGGAGATGATTTAATGAACGAAGTTAATAAATATAGATCAAGTAAAGGATTGCAAACCATTAAAATTGATAGTGATCTATGCACAAATATATTTAAACCATACGAACAAGCGGTTGAATTAGTTTACGGAAGAAGAACAATGGGCGATGGAATTTTTGCACCTTGGTTTAAATCCGATCTTCAGGGAGTAAAAGATAATTACAATGATATGACGGGAATGGTGTTATCCAGTAGCAAACCAATATCAGATGCCATTTACATTTGGATTAATTCTCCTGCAGATAGAATTAATCTTGAACATGAAAGTTTCAATTCTGGATGCTCTTATGCCAGAGATGGTGTTGGTGTTTTGGTAATGGGTGAAAAAAAATGAAAACTTATCTTAAATCTGAAGCCAGTGCTCGATGAGCTCTTCAATTAATTGCTCACTATAAAAATTGAGCCGGAGATTTAAAAAATCTTCGGCTCAAAATTGATTAAAAACTGAAAACTCTACTCTGCCTCGCCTTCGGCATAGACCACAGCTTCTAAAATACTGTGATAGTTGAATAGTTCATCAGCATTGAAAACAATGCCAATTTCGCGTTCAGCGTCTCCATTGTTAGAGGAAGCGTGAATCAAGTTCATTTGTTGACTCATACCAAAATCACCTCTAATCGAACCACCCTCAGCCTCACGACCTAAAGTTGTGCCAACTAATTTACGCACTACTGGAACAGCATCAATGCCTTCCCAAGCCATAGCTACAATTGGCATCGAACCCATGAAATCTTTCAAGTTTTTGAAAAAACTTTTCTCACGATGCTCTGTGTACCATTGGTCTAACATCTCATCGGTCATACGCACCATCTTGAGACCGACTAGCTTAAGGCCTTTACGCTCAAAGCGAGCGATAATTTCGCCGATTAAACCTCTTTGCAAACCATCTGGTTTGACGAGGACGGCAGTTCTAGTTATTTGCATTTACGCCTTTCTGTTAATTTTACTAATTTTTAATATGACTTATATATAAAGTAATGTATAGAAATATATCAACAGCTCTCTATTTTGCTTTTATTTAGCTAAGTGCTCTTATTTTAATGTTATTTAATATAAAGTAATATATCAAAACATAAACTAAGACATAGCTAAACGTAGTTTTTCTTCATTTTTAAAGTCCCCAATAATCGCCAGTCGCAACTCATTTTCGCGAATAATAGCCTTTGCGATTCTGTCTAAATCTTCGATTGTGACTGCATCAAATTTCTTCAAAACTTCCTCCACCGTAACAATTTCTTCACGTAGTAATTTACGTAAACCAAAAAATTGCGCAATATTATTGCTACTCTCCAAACCTAATAAAGTTTTGCCTCGCAGATAATCTTTGGCTCTAGCAAGCTCTAAAGCATCAATTTTCGCCTTTTTATCTAGCAAGTCAGTAAATACTGCTTTACTAACCTTAATCGCCTCTTCCGCACGACTACTATCCACGCCAGCACTACAACCAAAAAGCCCAGTGTCGTGATAAAAATCTAGATTTGAATTGACGTAATACGCTAAACCTCGTTCTTCTCTGACTTTATTAAATAAACGAGAGCTCATATTGCTCCCCACGATCGTAGAAAGAACCTGCAATGCATAGCGATCTTCGTGATTGGCATTCAGAGCCGGCCAAGCCATTACAAAATGGGCTTGTGCAGTGGCTTTATTGACCAATTTAAATTTTTGATCTAAAAAGGTTTTTTGACCGATCGTAGCGGGGCTAGTCGCTCTCATTGTTGGAAAAGGATTTTTTGAATCGCAACGATCGTCTTGCATTTTTGCTAATACTTTTTCAATTTGAAGCAAAATTTCATTTTCATTATTGGCCAAAGATTCTAATCCCCCAGCTACTACCAATAATAAATTCTCTGGGCCATAGAATTTTTTGAGAAAATTTTTAAAATCAGCACTCTGAAAAGACTTGATTGTTTCTTTGCGTCCAATCACTGGATGCGCCAAGCTACGATTAGCAAAAATCATTTCTTCAAAAACATCGGCGATATGAGCAGGAGGATTATCTTCGTACATGTTGAGTTCTTCAATGATGACGCCTTTTTCGCGATCAATGTCACTTTGTCTTAATTTTGGTTGAAAAAGCATGTCTGAAAGAACATCTAAAGCCAAAGAAAAATTAGCTGTCGCCGAGCGCACATAGTAGCCAGTGTATTCTTTGCTGGTGAAAGCATTAAAATCCGCCCCAACGCTATCCAGGGCTTCTGCTAAAACTTTAGAACTATTAAATTTCTGAGTACCCTTAAAAACCATGTGTTCAAAAAAATGAGCCAATCCTTCTTCGCGATGTTGTTCATAGCGCGCACCAGTATTTGCTAAAAACAAGGTGGTTACAGATTTGCTGTTTTTAACATCTACAAAAATTACTGGCAGTTTGCGAACACTTTTTGGAGCATTAATTTCATGATAAGAAACTTGAAACATGCTTTTATTCTAACACTTTCAAAGAAAAATCCAGTCCTCAAAAAAGACGAATAAAAAGCGAATAAAATTGAATATATTTTTTACTCTTTAGTTAAAACTCTTTTTAATAAAAAGTTAGTGTTTTATGGCAAAAATTTTTTGTTCAATAATTACATAAAAGGAATATTTTAGTTAAATAAACGATAAAAGTCTTTTTTTGCTTTAAAAAACTCTTTTTACTCTCCTTTTATGCAAAAATTACCAAGTTAATTCATCGATTGAAGATTTTTTAAAGCTAATTTAGCAAAAAAAATGAACGTATTAATACTCTATAACGAACACTATTTATCAAAAACAATGCAATGAAAAAACCGTTTTTGAACATTTTTTTACCAGAGATTAGTCAGATAAAATCATCAAAAAAAATACAAACAGCTTGCAAAAACTATAAAAATTTGTCATAGTAATCTTCATAAATTGAAAGCAAAAATCACTGCCCGCTTTCATTTATCAGCTCCAACTTTTTTAAAAAATTTTAAAAAAGCTGTTGTTTTTTGTTCTTTAACCAAAATTTTTGCCCGTCACCAACTACTTCGATCGTACCTAAGTGATCGGTGCGCAGAATTTGTGTACCAATTAAGTGAAAATTGTCTAAAACCTCTGGATTTGGATGATTAAACTGATTATTTAAACCACAGCTAATAAGCGCTGTTTCGGGTCTGATCTTCAATAAAAAATCAAGCGATGATGATGTTTTAGAGCCATGATGCCCTACTTTTTGTATATCTACTCCAGTTATCAATCCTGCTTCAATGAGTGCTAGTTCTCTAGTAGGCTCGAGGTCGCCTGAAAGTAAAATTTTCAGGTCACCAAATTGAACAAAAGTAGCTATAGATCCATCATTATCACTTATTTTATAAGCTAATTTTTGCCAATCTTCGGCCGATAAGTAATTTTCGGGTCTCTGCCATAAAAAACTTTTAGTTTCCTCTAGAACTTTGTATTCTTCCAGATCTAAAGCCATGGGAGTTAAAAAACTTAATAACAAAGAATCTTCTTGTTTATTTACACTATTATACTTAGCCTGGTATTTAGGGCTAATTTTGGAAAAAGCAATCTGTTGCCCCAAAAACGGCTCTTTGACGATCGTACCTGCTTCTTGCAGGGCACTAATTCTGCTTTTTAACTCGAGAAAAGTCTCACTTTCCTTATAATTCGTTAGAGGTAAAAAAATATAATCAATTGCATAAGTCTGCGATAAAGAAGCAAAACCTCCAATATGGTCATCGTCAAAATGAGTTAAGATTAATACATCAATCTTTTTATCCCAAAATGGTAGTTTTTGATTTAAACAAGTTATTAAACTTTCATCTGGACCAGTATCAATTAAAATTTGCATCTGATCGTACTTGAGGAGAATAGCATCACCCTGTCCCACATCACAAATTATTAAATGAAAATAGTTGTCAGGCCATTTAGTTAAGAATTCCCACAGTAAAATTAAAAATGCACCAATAACAAAAAAGAGTTTCATTTAAAGATCCTATATTGGTTTTTTGAGTACTTCTTATTTTTGAGTACAAAAATACCTACAATAACTAACAAATTTAATACACAAAATATAACTATGTATAGCTCTTTATTTGTTTTAAAGACAAAACTTTTCCAAGGACTTTTTTCTAAAGTATCAATTAAAATAAATAATATATCAATCGCTTTGTTAATCATAAAAGATAAAAAGCGTTCAAAAAAACCAATAGATAAAATGTTAGAGGCAAAAAGACAGATGAATGAAGCTAAAAACAAAATTGTCAATAACTCTACTAGAGGTAAAACTAAAAAATTGGCCGGAATCGCCAAGTAATTCAACTCTCCGAATCTGGAAATCATAATTGGTAATAAAAAAAATTGTGCACAACTAGTTAATAAGATATTTTGTAAAAAGATATTTTTGTTGATGAATAGCTCTTTTATTAAATAATTATATAAAAAAATAATGCCAAAACTAGCTAAGAAAGAAAACTGAAAACTAAGGGAATCTAAGTAAAAAGGATTGATAATTAGCATATAAATTGCTACTAAATATAAATTAAAAAGAGATAAATAGGCACGTTTGAGTATAAAAACAGCATAAAAAGCTAAGGTTAAGGTTAAAAAAGCCCTTAAAGTCGATGCTGAAGAGCCTACCAGAGAGAAATATAGAAAAATAATACCAAAATTAAGATAAAATAAAGCTTTTTTACTCAAGTAGGCGGAGATTGGCTTTAAAAAAAATAATAGAAAATGCAGAAAAATAGTAAAATTAGCTGAAGATGCAGAGAGTATATGCAATATCCCAATAACTTTAAAAGAGTGATATGTCTCTTGATTGATACCAGATAGGTCACCAAAGAGCATACCTTCAACCAGGGGTCTACCTCTAGGACCGACTACTCTCTCAAGTCTCTTGAGGGAAATCTGTCTTTTTGAATTTAGCCATTTTTGTCCAAGTAAACAGCGATATTTAACCGAAGCTAGTTCTTTTTTGAAAAAAGACATAGCTTCATTTATCAACGTTTTTCCATTTAAAATAGTCTCATCAATCAGCCTCAATCGACTGCTAAGTGATTGAGTCTGTTTATCTCTGATATAGTTATCCAATATTGGCAATATTACCCCATTACTAGGCAAAATATACCTGAAAAACTGTTTTTGATTCGGTTTTGTTTCGTTTTTAGCCATTTTTGTAGAAAAAATGTAAAAAATCGAAGATTCTTGATCTGTTTCTACTATCTTTCGGGTCTTTAATATTATTCGAAAATTATTCGTAAATATAAAGCATGTTAAAGATATCAATATATAAATTTGTATTTTTCTAAAATGCTTATAAGTCACCTAGCCTTTTGATACGAAAGTATCTGGTTAATGATTTTTAATCTCACAGCGCTCAAAAATGCTTCAAAAATATATTCTTTTAGTCTTTTTTTATAAAAATAAATAAAGATTCATTACATAAAATCACCACAAAACTATCCTATAACTATAAAGATAATTGTGCCCTCAAATTGTTTAGTAAATTTTCTGATAAAACTTTTTTACTAA
>ENA-UOWO01000346-UOWO01000346.1-activated-sludge-metagenome-genome-assembly--contig:-NODE-346-length-69156-cov-15.013574_pt1 | contig 69156 bp, 52 predicted proteins | sample MGYA00238148_ERZ761564 | MGnify/ENA primary metagenome ERZ761564 (study PRJEB28885, sample SAMN05720194) | activated sludge metagenome | isolation source: Anaerobic digester | place: USA...
TGGACCAAAAAATTAACCAATTGAATTTATTCGACTAATATTGGGACACTACTGACCGTAAAGCTTTGCAGGGAATTGCGTTCGGTGCGCAGGGCTTTTTTCAGCGAGGTCGGTGCGCGCTCGCCCTTGCCCCAGGAGGTGAGACGGGGAAGCATGGAGGGTACATTCTGTTCGTACTCCTGATACTGCCCGCCGAACTTTTTGCGCAGAAAATCCTCTTCCAGGCTGATGATGGCTTTATACTGGATGAAAAAAAGCAGCAGAAAGATCAGCATGAGCCAGGGCATCCAGGGCCAGGCCATAATAAGAATCCCGAAGCTGAGCAAAAAGTTGCCCAGGTAGAGGGGATTGCGCAAATGGCCATAGGGCCCGTCGGTGACCAGAACATCCGCACCGACCTCTCCGGTCGTGCGCGTAGCGCTGCCGGCAAAACGGACCGACCAGAGACGGATCGACTCCCCGATCAGGGCGATGATCAATCCCCCGGCAAAAGAGGCGAGGCTGGTTCTAGCCAGAACCAGCGCGGCGATGATCAGCGGAATTGGGGTGTAGCTGCGGAACTTGAAGAAGAAATCGCGAAAAGACATGGCGGTTTTCCCTGATTAGGTGTTGCTGAGCCCGGCCCGCTGGTTCAGCGGGTATTCCGGGCGATGATGCCGGTGATCTCCTCGGCCACCTGCAGCGCCCGCAGCCCGTCATCGCCGCTGACTATGGGCCGGGTCCGGTTGCGGACAGCGGTCAGAAAGGCCTGCCATTCCGCCTGCATGGCATCCCCCTCCGGCGCTTTGGGCTGCTCATAGATGATGTGCCGTTTGCGCTTGCCCTTGTCGATCTGCCCGAGCACAACCGTTGTCGGTTCTCCCCCGTCGGCTGCAACAATGCGAAAGACTTCCGAGAGGCGCTGCAGGAAATCGATGGAGATATAGGCGTCGCGCTGAAAAATGCGCATCTTGCGCATCTTGCGCTGCGAGATCCGGCTGGCTGTCACATTGGCGACACAGCCGTTGGCAAACTGCAGCCGCGCGTTGGCGATATCGACCTCATCTGAAACCACCGCCACTCCGCTGGCATCGATGCGGCTGACTCCGCTCTTCACCAGGCTGAGGATGATATCGATATCGTGGATCATCAGATCGAGCACGACCGCGACGTCCGTGCCGCGCGGGTCAAAGGGGGCCATGCGGTGGGATTCGATGAACATGGGGTCGGGGAGAAGATGTTCGAGGGCGCGGATGGCGGGATTGAAGCGCTCGATATGACCCACCTGCAGAATCGCCTTTTTCTCCGCGGCCAGCGCCGCCATCTCCTCCGCCTCACCGATGGTCGCAGCGATCGGTTTTTCGACAAAGACGGCCTTGCCGGCTTTCAACGCGGGCAGGGTGTATTCATGATGCAGGGTGGTGGGCACTGCGATCCCGACGGCGTCGACGTGCCCGAGCATCTCCGCGTAGGTGGAATAAGCGGTGCAGTGAAACCGCTCAGCGCTCTCCCGCGCACGGCCGGCATCGATATCGTAAAGGCCGGTCAGTTCAGCCTCCGCCATCTGGCTCAGGGTGTTGCAGTGGAACGTGCCCAGCTTGCCGACACCGGCAATGCCAATTTTGACTCTCTCCATTGAAACCTCCACATTCATCCGCTCGTGCGGGGATCAGGCGGAAAAGTGCACATCATCCTCATTGGCCTGCGGAAAGTTCTCCTGGCAGCCCAGACAGCGGCGGACGAGAAAATTGTCGCTCTCCTTGCGCATTGAGGTGATCATCTCTCCCAGCAGGCCGAGGGAAAAAAACTGGATGCCGACGATGATCAGCAACACGCCGAGAAATAGCAGAGGGCGGTTGCTGAGGAACCGGTTCTCAAAAATCCGCTGCCACGTCAGCAGCAGGGTGATCACACTACCCCCCATGAAGAAGATAAATCCGAGCACGCCGAAAAGATGAAGCGGCCGCATCCTGTAGCGGGTGAGAAAGGAGATGGTCAGCAGATCGAACGCTCCGCGCGTAAAGCGGGCGAGGCCGAACTTGGTACTGCCGTATTTTCGGGCATGGTGCTTGACCGGCATCTCGGTGACGCGAAACCCGTTGCGATGGGCGATCACCGGCAGGTAGCGATGGAGCTCCCCGTAGACCCGCATGGTCTTGACCACCTCGCGGCGATAGATCTTCAGGCCGCAGTTAAAGTCGTGCAGCCGGATTCCGCTGAAAAGAGAGGTGAAATAGTTATAGACCTTGGACGTCCACCGTTTGATGAACGGATCGTGGCGCACCTTTTTCCAGCCCGAAACCAGATCATACCCCGTCTCAAGCCTGGCGAAGAGGTGGGGGATTTCATCAGGATCATCCTGCAGATCCGAATCCATGGTGACCACCAGGCCCCCGCTGGCGACCTTGAATCCGGCGGCCAGGGCGGCGGATTTGCCATAGTTGTGCATGAACTGGATCAACTTGACCCGCTCATCCTTGCGATGCAGCTCTTCAATCAGCCGGCCCGATCCATCGGTCGAGCCATCATCCACAAAGATGATCTCATAGCTCTTTTTCATTCCTGCCATCACCGCCGTGATTTTTTCATAGAGTTCCGGCAGCGACTCCGCCTCATTATAGCTCGGAATGACCAGGGAGAAATCGGGCGAAGATTTCATGATTGCATTCATGGCGCTCCTCAAAGGGATGGATCCGGCGCCGCGCAAGGGGAGATCACAAGTTGATCCTGCGCGCACTGGCGGGAATAGTGGTCTTGATCTCTCGGGAGGAGAACTTTTTGTTGATGCTGATTTTTTCGTACTGCAGGATCAGGCGCTGTTTTTCGGCCGGACGCTCGATCCGTATCGTATGCGGAACCTGAACACCCTTGATGCGGCTGAAACGTTCAAACCGCTGCCGAACCAGGAGCAGACCAGTGGAATCACAGACCTCGCTCTGCGTCACCACCCCGCGTCCGGGATCGATCCAGAAGGTGTGCACCCCCATCGGGCTGGTGCCCGTGAGTACGAGGCGCTTCTCCTCGTGGGCGAGTGCCGGCTCTGCCAGCGCTCCGGCCTGCTCGAGGCCGACAAGAGTGCCCAGCAGCAGATCATATCCCGGTGCGATCCTGACATAGCGTTCCCAACGCAGCGAATCCATCGCCCCCTGGCTGAAGAGATTTTGGGTTGGAAGATAGAGACGGTATTCATGCCGGTCGGAGAAAAGCCAGCCGACATCGAGACCGAAGAGAGCTTCGAGGCGGAGAAAGAGGGTGTCGGGCCGGTCGATGAGAACATCCATATCAAGAGAGATTGAACGGCTCGGGGTCGAAAGGAGGAGGCGCCCCCGTCCCTTAAACTTATCTATCCTCGCATAATTGTTATCAAGAGCGGCGATTACCCGCCCCGGAGATTCCATGTCAGCGGGGAGGAGGGCTGGCCGGCGAAAGGTCGCACACCCGCCAGCCATCATGATGACCGTGAAAAGAAGCGTGCCGGCTCCCCGCACAAGGATGGAACGAAACACCCGGTTGTGGACCATGGCCATCAATCACATTTTCTCTTCTTGCGGAGTCAATTTATTCAGCTTGGCCTGCACCTGCTGGCGTTCCGGCTCAAGCTCAAGAGCCCGCTCGTAGGCTCGTCGCGCGGGTTCCTTTTCACCGAGGGCAACCAGCACATCACCAAAATGCTCCCACACCTCGGCCGAATTCGGCGACAGATCGATAGATTTTTCGATCTTTTCCCGCGCGCCGCTCGCATCCCCCTGGCGGAAGAGGATCCACCCCAGCGTATCCCAATAGGCGCCGTTTTCGGCCTCCAGCGCGAGGGCCTTCTCGGCCATGCTGCGCGCCTCATCCAGCCGCAGATTGCGTTCCGCAAGATGATAGGCATAGTTGTTGAGCACAATGGCGCTCTCGGATTCGGACTTTAACAGGGCCTCATAAATCTTGACCGCGCGTTCATGCTCATCGTCTTCGTCATACAGCGCCGCCAGCGCGAGCATGGTCTGGACATTGTTGCCATCCAGCGCAAGGGATTTTTCCAGATGAAGCCGTGCGCACGCCTTTTTCCCCTGACGATTGCAGACGAAGCCCAGATAATAGTTGATCTCCGGATCATCGGGAAAGAGCTCGACCGCGGTCTGGAGCTGCTCTTCCGCAGCCGCCAGGCTGTCCATTTGCGCCAGATTGACCCCGGAAAGGATCCAGAGCAGGGAGAGATCCTTGCGCATGGAGAGGGCCTTGTCAAAACGCTGCCGGGCCTGCAGGTGTTCATTACGGACCATGAGCAGACGGCCGAGCGTGAGCGGGACGCGCCAATCTTCTCCGTGCGATTTTTCGAGCTCTTCGCAGAGTGAGATGGCCTTGAGAGTATCGCCCTTCTGCGCCAGCAGATTGGCGATTTCGATGCGCGCCCCGACATAGGTCGAATCGCTGTTGGTCAGGGACTCATAAAGGGCGACCGCATCATCCCACCGGTTCCGGGCGGCATAGAGGTCACGCAGCCGGCGGCGGGAATCAAGAAAGAGGGGATTGGTCTTCACAGCGGTTTCATAGACCTGCATGGCAGCGAGGGTATCGCGCTGGGCCCGGCGCAGCGCGCCGAGGGCCAGGTAGCCGCGCTCGCTCTGCGGATGGTCCTGGATGATCTTTTCGAACCATTGCGCCGCTGCCAGGGTGTCCTTTTTCTGAAAGAGATATTGCCCAAGCTGCACCTTGTCACCGAGATGCGTGGAATCACGGCCGACCAGCTCCCGGAAGAGCTCGATGGCCTCATTGAGCCGGTTGCTGCGCTCATAGAGCAGGCGCAATTCCGACTTGACCTCCTCAAAACCGCTCTGCCGGTTCAGGGCTTCGCGATAGATCCGGATCGCCCCGGTCGTGTCCTTGCCTGCCTTGCTCAGCGCTGCCTGCGCAAGGTAGGAGGCCTCGAAATCCGGATCGCTCTTTTGCACATCCAGATAGATCGTCCGGGCTTGCTCCAGAGCGCGGTGCTGAAAGAAGAGATGCCCGATGCGAAGGCGGTACTCGGGGTCCACCAGTCCGGCTTCAACCAGGCGGCGGTAGGAGACGAGGGCTTTGTCGTAGGATTTCGAGATGATCTGCAGGGTGGTGAGACTGTACAAACTCTCCATATCATCAGGAGTCAGGGTGGTGATGCGCTCGTAGACATCCGCCGCTTCGCTGAATTTGCGCTGCTTCTCCAGATTGGCGGCCATAAGCTCCAGGGCATCGATGCTTTTCCCATCCTGCTGCAGCGCTTTTTTGGCCATCCGGATGCTGGAGTTGTATTCCTCGAGCAGATAGTAATTCTCTGCGAGCGCCAGGTAGATCCCCGCGGAAGAAGAATCAATCTCAGCCGCCTGATGATACTCCACCAGGGCATTTTTGGGCTCCCCGAGGAGATCCTCGATCGTGCCGTTGATGATATGGCGCATGGCTTCGCGATTGTAATGCCGCCGGGCGGGTTGGATGACGGTCGTGTCACGGCTGCCTGCACAGCCGCCCAATCCGATCAGCAAGAGAACAAGCAGTGTATGAACAAGTGGTTTCATTTTGAGCCCAGGATTAAATTAAGAATAAAATTTAAAGCTATTTAGGCTCAATCACAAGAGAAAAATCGGCCGCCGCTTACCGCTCCTGCAACCCGGTGTTGGAGGAGCCCCCGCGTTCGTTGGCCAGGGTCAGGGCAACTCCGGCCAGGATGATCAATCCGCCCCAAATCGTCAGTCTGCTGATATGCTCCTGGAGGATGATGAAGGCGAGCAGGGTGGCACCAATGGGCTCGGCGAGGGTGAAGATCGACACCGTAGTGGCCGAGTAGTGCTTCAGTGCCCAGTTAAGGCTGGTGTGACCGATCACCTGGGGCAGCAGGGCGATGGCAAAAAGCAGGAGCCAGGTGCGCGGGTCAAAACCGGTCATTGGCTGACCGGAAGAGAGGGTGACCGTCAGGGCAACGAACGCTGCGACACTGTAGACAAGACCGACATAGCGCACCGTATCGATCTCTGTGCGCAGTCTGCGGCCGATCAGATAATAGCCTGCGGCGCCCAGCGCACCGATCAGCGCCAGGACGTTGCCGATCATCCGGTTCTCCCCGCCGCTGCCGGCGCCAAGGCTGATGGCCACACTGCCGCCCAGCGCCAGCACCATGCCGGTCACCGTCAGACGGGTAGGCCGCTCATGCAGAAACAGCCAGCTGCCCAGGACGACAAAAACAGGAAAGGTCTGAACCAGAACCACAGAAATCGCAACCGAGGTGTAGCGCAGCGAGGAGATCCAGGCGAGAAAATGGATGCCGAGAAACAGACCGGAAAGCAGGGCCCAACGGCGGGAGCGCGATGTATAGGCCCGCCAGACCGGCTTGCGCTGGAAGCGGGCGACGGCCAGATAGACCAGGGCGGCGATAAGCAGACGATAGCTGCTGATGACGAACGGCGGCGCCGGACAGAGCTTGATCAACACGGAGGAGAGCGAGATGGAGATGAGGCCCGCGCCGAGGATGACCGGCGCCTGCCATCGAGCAACGTTTCCGGCCATGCCTTACTCCTCTTTCACCGGAGGCAGCGACCAGCAGGTGAGATCCTCGGGGAGATAGGTTTCGGGGAACAGCGGCCGGGCCTGCTCAAGCAGGAGATGGTCGTCCGCTTCACCCATCCTCCCGCTGAGATGCCAGAGATAGAGCCGCCTGGCTCCAGCCGCACGCGCCAACATGGCCGCTTCGGCGGCGGTGCTGTGCCCGGTCTCCTCGGCCAGGGGTAAAAGTTCTGCGCTGAAAGTGCTGTCATGCAGAAGCACATCAACCCCCCGGGCGAGTTCAATTCCGGCCGGGCAGGGACGGGTGTCTGTGCAGTAAGCGATGCTGGATCCCTGGCGCGGCGGCCCCATCACCTGGCCGGGTATGATCTGACGGCCGTCCTGCAGCACGACAGCCTCTCCTTCCTGCAGGCGCCGCCGCAGCGGCCCCTCTGGGATGCCCAGTTTCCCGGCCGCAGCGATGTCGAATCGGCCCGGGCGCGAATTGGCGCAGATCCGGAATCCGTAACAGGGCTTGCTGTGCTGCAGCCGCATGGCCGAAAAGGAAAAACGCTCGAGCCGTATCTCGCCGACTTGCTCTTCATCCCATTCATGGATATGCTGCTCAAACCGTGTGCGGTGGCCGGTGACGGCGGCGATGTTCTCCAGAAATTGGCGCAGGCCTGCTGGTCCCCAGATATGCATCGGCTCCCTGCGATCCAGAAGATGCTGGGTGGTCAACAGACCCGGCAGTCCGAAAATATGGTCACCGTGCAGATGGGAGATAAGGATGTGGCGGATGCGGGCGGGAGAGAGTCCGGCGGCCATCAATCGCTGCTGAGTTCCTTCGCTGCAATCGCAAAGGACGGTTTCGGCCGGAAAGGCGATGGCCAGGGTGGGCAAAGCCCGGCGCAGGGTGGGCACTGCAGCACCGGTACCCAGAAAGAAGAGCCGGATGGAGTCCGCCATGGGTGTGCGCTCCCCCTACGGCTTTGGCCGGCCGAAGCGGTTCTCGGTGCCGTTGAGCAGGCGCTTGATATTGGCGCGGTGGGTATAGACGATCAGTGCGGCCGCGAAGAAACTGAAAAGATAAAAGGGCAGCGGCACCTCGCGGCCGATCCCGTAACGGAAAATGGTCAGAATGAGGGGGAAAGCGATCGCCGCGCTGATGGAGGAGAGGGAGACGATGCGAGTTGCCAGCAGGACCGCCCCAAAGATTAAAAAGCAGTAGAGTACGGCTTCAGGGAAAAGGGCCAGCAGCATGCCGGCGGCAGTGCCCACCCCCTTGCCGCCGCGAAATCCGGCAAAAATGGTCCAGATGTGGCCGAAAACTGCAGCAATGCCGGCACCCAGCTGCAGCAGGTGCGGATCGGCCAGGTTGGGCGCGATCCACTGCGGCAGCCAGAAGGCGGCGACAAAACCCTTGAAAACGTCCACCAGGGTGACGAAAAGCCCTGGTTTCCAGCCCAACACCCGGAAGACATTGGTGCCCCCGGCATTGCCGGAGCCATGCTCACGAATGTCAATGCCGCGCAGCACTTTTCCGACGATGATGCTGGTGGGAATGGAACCGATCAGATAGGCCAGTGACAGGACGATCAGGGCAGCGAACATAAATGGGCTCTCTCCAATAATGGTCCGTCTATTCGGGCATGGGATCGCCCGCAACCGCGATGGCGGTCGATCCTATGCCGGTGTGCAAACCCAGGGCCGGTGAGGCATCCAGGACGGGGATGTCGGCATCCGCGAATTCCTGCTGAATCGCGCGGCAGAGGTTTCCAGCCAGCTCCGGGGCCAGCATGTGGACGATAATGAAACGGGGATTGACCAATCGGCGCGCATGAGCGCGGGCCAACTCTACCGATTTTTCTGCAAGCCGTTTGCGGCCGATCACCTTTCCGGCCTCAACGATCCGTCCTTCTTTGTCAATGGAGATCAGCGGCTTGATTTGCAGCATGGTGCCGAAAAAGCCCTGCGATTTGCCGACGCGTCCGCTGCGGACCAGGTACTTCAGAGTCGGTATCGCCACAAAGATGCGGCACCGGTCGATCACCCCGGTGATCTTTTCCTTGATCTCCGCCAGCGGCAATCCCGCTTCGATCATCCTGGCCGCCTCATGCACAATCAGCCCGAGCGCGGCGGAGGTGGTGCGGCTGTTGATCACTTCAATCGGCAGCCGGCCGGCCAGCTGCCGCGCGCCATTGTAGGCCCCCTGGATGGTGCCGCTGAGAGCCTCGGAGATGTGAATCGACAGAATAGACTCGTAGCGCTCGGCCAGTTTTTCATATAGAGTTGTGTAGAACGCGGCCGGCGGTTGAGAGGTGGTCAAACGCTCGCCGCCTCTCTCCAGGATCTTGTAGAAATCGTAGGCGCTGATCTCTTCCCGGTCACGATAGCTGCGCGCCCCGACATTGATCATGACCGGGACGATGTGGATATCATATTTGGTGATCAACTCGGCGGGCAGGTCGCAGGTGGAGTCCGTCACCAGGGCGATACCTCGTTTCGGCGCCAGACTGGCCGCATCGTCATACTGTTTTTGCATGTCTTCGGCCTTGGTCTGCAGCAAGGTGCCGTGCTCGGCCGCGAGCGAAAACACAGCTTCCGGGTCGTTAGTGTGGATGTGAATACGCACTTTGTGATTACCGCCCACAACGATGAGGGAATCTCCGAGCGGCAGCAGCGCCTCCTGCATCCGGCGGCGGTCGAGCCCCTCCCCCTGGACGAGGCACTCGGTGCAATAGCGGAACCTGATTTCGTCGTCCATCTTGTGAAAATGAAAATGGCGCAGCTTTTCCACCACATGACTGCTCGCCCGATAAGCGGCGATCTTGCCGGAATCGATAAAATCGGCTAGCCCCTCGAGCAGATGCACAAAACCCTGGGCTCCCGCATCGACGACCCCGGCCTTGCGCAGGGCCTGAAGCTTGTTCGGAGTATCAGCGAGGGATTCCCGCGCCCGCGCCAATCCATCCTGGAAAAGGCGGACAAAATCCTCTTCGCCCATCGCCTGCTCCCTGAGAAAGCTGGACCAATCCTGGATGACGGTGAGGATGGTGCCTTCGCGGGGATTGGAGAGGGCTTCCCGCGCCCGGACCGCGGCCACAGAGACCACATGGGCGAACTCTTCCGGCGAGAGTCTGGCCCGCCCTCCGGCGCCTTCCGCCAGGCCTTGAAAAAACTGCGCCAGGATGGCGCCGGAATTGCCGCGCGCTCCCGACAGTGCCCCCTCGGAGATGCAGCGGCACACATCCGTCAGCGAGGAGAAGGGACACTCCTGTGCACTCTCAACAATACTCTTCATGGTGAGCGCCATGTTGGTGCCGGTATCAGCATCCGGTACCGGAAAGACATTTATGTTGTTGAGCGCTTCCTGCATCTCGCTGATGCGGCCGGCAGAAGCGATGATGGCTCTTTTCAGGCGCGCACCATCAATATATCTGATTTTTATTTTCATGACCCCTACCCGTCAAAACGGCGCAGGATTTGCCGCCACCGGTCAATTGGTGAACTGGGCAGTCACAGCACCGAACGTCTTCGCTCCACTCGAACTGTCCGTCAAAAGGAGCGGTGATTTGCCGAATTGGCTCTTTAACCGCGAGATCAGATTTTGCACATGGTCCGTTTTCCCGGATTTACACAGCACAACCACAGCGCCGGCCGCCCCCCAGGGCATGGCCCTCGCACCGTAAATTCCTGCCTCGCCGATCATCCGCTCCGATGCTTCCACCAGCCAGTTGGCATCTTCGCTGACCATACCTGAGATCCGGCTGAAGTGGTCATGAGAGGCCGCAAGCAGAGCCCCTGCCTCCCGGCAGTGCACTTCGTCCGGGTTCGATCCGCCCTCCTGCATCAAGCGCATGAAGGCATGCACCCGCCCGGCCTCCTCAATGGCAAACTCCAGCATGGTACGGGGCATATAACGCTTTTCGGGATCGACCTCCTCTTCCCCTTCCCATGAGCCGGGGTGGTTTCGCAGAAATTCCGCACCTGAACAGCGATAGGGGACCATTTTTTTCAGTACCTTCTGCCAGAGCTCCTCCGGCACCGAGGCGGGATCCTCCGCCGCCGGGCGCAGGGAGTCCTGGCCGGCCAGCGCCTCCCGCAGCAGGGTGCGGCCGATCAGGAGGCTCACACACGTCTCGTTCAGCTTCTGCCACTCCGCTGTCCTGCGCACTCCGGTGTCAATGGCCAACAGCTGCAGATTCGGCGGCAGGGGAAGGAAGGATTTGATCTCCGCCGGCTCCCCTTGCAGGAGAGCGAACTGTCCCTCTTTGCCGAAAAGAAAGGTCTGAAAATCCGGTGGGCCGCATTTCCGCCGCATGATCTCCTGCTCGATGCGGAATGCCCATTCCGCCAAATCGGCTTTCCCGGAGGGCAAGGCATAAGCCTCCTGCAGCGCCAGCAGCAGGGCGGTCAGCAGCGCGCCGGAGTAGCCCAGCCCGGCGCCGGCCGGAAGAGCGCTCTCGATGGCGATGTTCACACCCAACCCGCGGCTCTTCTCCTGCAGCAGAGGATTGAGCAGGGCTAAAGCCGCGAGCACGCTGCCGGTCCAGCTTTTTTCAGCAGCAGCCGAGAGGCCGCGCAGCATTTTCCAGTCCGGCTGCGCCGCCGCTTCGAGCAGATCGTCAAGTCGGTATTCCACCGTCAGCACCCGTTCCCGGTTGAGATTGAGATTGCGGATGAGTATGCGGCGGTCCAGCCGAGGCTGCACTGCGACGATGACTGCCTGCGAGAGTGGAAAGTGCAGAACGGGCATGGCCGCCAGTGCGGTCGCTCCTCCCAACAGATCCAACCGGCCGGGCGCACGCGCGATGAATACAGGGCGCCCGGGGGCAAAGAGACCCCCAAGATTTTTCTGCAGCAGCCGGCGAAAGTTCAGCAGGTCGGCAGGTAGTTGAGTATCAGCCATATGGGGAGGCAGCTCCTCTCGGTTAACCCCGGTTCAACGCAGGCTAAAATACAACATACCCCTTAAGCACTCAACACGTCAGGCAAGACCGCTTGAGGGTTGTCGATCTTCTATATCTCCGTTCCATCGTGAATTACAGCGTTTTTCATGACGATGGTGATGCCCTTGCTGATCCAGATACCCTCAGCCTCCCGCTCGGCCTCGCTGACACCGGCGCGGTTGAGGATGCGCACATTGGCGCCAATCCTGGCATTCTTGTCGATGATCGCGCGCTTGAGCACGCAACCGGCGCCAATCCCGATCGGTGGAATCCCGCTGGCCAGATCTTCCCGGCGCTCCCTCTCCATTTGATAATGATCGGCCCCCATGACCAGGCAATCCTCGATACAGGAGCCGGACGCAATCCGGCTGCGGATGCCGATGATCGAGTGGCTGATCTGTGCATCCTCGATATGGCCCCCTTCGCAGATCAGTGACTGGACGATCGTGCTCTTCGACACCGAGCAGGGCGGCAGGAAACGCGGCCTGGCATAGACCGGAAAATCGGCGTTGAAAAAATCAAAACTGGGGCGTGGCTGCGTCAGCAGCTGCATATTGGCATGGTAAAAGGATTCTATGGTACCGATATCCTCCCAGTAGCCGTTGAAGAGACAGGCATTGATCTTCAGCTCGCTGACCGAAGAAGGGATGATCTCCTTGCTAAAGTCGGCATAATTGCTCTTTTGGCGCAGCAGGCTGATCAGGACCTCCTTGCGAAAAAGATAAACCCCCATCGATGCCAGAAAGGGCTTGTCCGCAGGGATCTCACGCCAGGGCCCGGAGGCCCGGGGTGCCATGGCCATGCCGTTCAGCCCCTCCTCCCCTTTGGGCTTTTCGCGGAATTCTACCACTTTGCCGTCATCATCGATGCGCACGATGCCAAAGTCGGAGGCCTGCTTCTGCGCGACCGGAACGACTGAGATGGTGATATCGGCGCCGCTCTGCAGATGCGATTCCAGAAAAGGGCGATAATCCATGCTGTAAAGATGGTCGCCGGAAAGGATGAGATACTCATCCACCTTGTGGTCGCGGATCGTGGAGAGATACTGGCGTACTGCATCCGCTGTCCCCTGAAACCAGTGGGAATGTTCGGGGGTTTGCTGCGCGGCAAGGATTTCGACAAAGCCGTCGCTCAAGTGCGAAAAATGGTAGGTTTGAGTAATATGGCGATTGAGCGAGGCGGAGTTGAACTGTGTCAGTACATAGATGGAATTGATACCGGAGTTGATGCAGTTGCTGACGGGGATGTCGATGAGGCGATACTTCCCGGCGAGGGGAACAGCGGGCTTGGCGCGCATCTTGGTCAGAGGGTAGAGACGGGTCCCTCGTCCACCGCCGAGGATGATGGCCAGAACTCTTTGCATGAGTGGCCCTCCGGCCGTTTACATGGCGAGTTACAGACGAAATTTTCTGTAACTTACACATTTGCCATCACAATGTCAATATCTAGTTGACAAGGCCGCGCAGCGGTGACGCAATCACGTGTCCGCCGCCCTCCGGCGAAGCACAGCCGCAGCGAGCAAAAAAAGGTTGAATGAATGGCAATGACTCGTTATATTAGACATGGTAATGTCAAGCCGGCCAACGGCCATCGCCTCCAAAAAAGGAGTTTTCTATGACACCCAAACTCTCCATCCTCCTCTATGCCTATCCAGAGATCCCTTATGAATCTGCCGCCTTGAATAACATGGTCGCCTCACTACAGAACCAATATGACCAGAATTTTGAGGTGCTCTTTTTTGGCGACAATGATCAGACCCGCCAGCTCGCCGATAAAGCCGGCTATACCTTCATTCCCGCCGACCTCGACAACAAAGGCAAGGCCCTGAACAGCGCCCTGCGCCGGACCAGCGGAGAGTATGTGCTCATCTGCAATAACGCGGCCAATGCCCTGGAGTTCAAGCGCTCCGCGACCAGGTTCTACGCGATGGCGATGGACCGCCATCCGGACACCAGCCTGCTCTATACGGACTATGACCTGATCGACAAGGGCGTCCGCAAGGAACGCAAACTGCTGGAATGGCACAACGGCCGCCTGACCGAGGCCTGGGATACCGGCTACTGCCTGCTCTTCAGCCGGGCCTTTCTCGAGATGGTCGGCTTTTGCGATGAACGCTGCCGGTTCAATCCCCTCAACGATCTCCGCTTCAAGGCGATGGAAACCGGGCGGATTATGCACATCTCCAACCGCTTCAACGGCGTCCCCTATCTCGCCTACGCCGCGGCACAGGGACTGGATGTCTTCGCCTATCTCAAGGCGGGCAAAGAGGTGCAGATCGAAAACGAGGAGATTGTCACCGGGCATCTCAAGCGCATCAAGGCCTATCTCGCCCCCGGCCAGAACTATCACCAGGTGACCTATACGCCCGAGGAGGAGGCCTCCTTCAAGGCCTGCATCGCCTCGGTGGTGATCCCGGTCTTCAACCGGCCCGAGTTCATCGGCCCGGCGATCGAATCGGTGCAGGCGCAGAGCGTGCAGAATATCGAGATCGTCGTCGTCTGCAACGGTGGTGATGACGATCCGACCATCCCGGAGGTCCGGCGCTACCTACCCGGTGGCGATAAACATGCTGCGCACAAACCGCCCGTGCGCCTGATCATCCACGACATGAACATACTCGGACTCTGTTTCAACGACGCCCTGCAATCCTCGCGGGCCAAATATTACGTACAGCTCGATTCGGACGATCTGCTCTTTCCCGATGCTGTGGAGAAGATACTCAAGGTCTATGACGAGGACGACCGCATCGGCATGGTGATCGGCTCCTATCAGGTTTATGAAAAGAAAGCGGATGGCCGGGTGGAGCCGGTCCTGACCGGGGAGGGCAAGCCCTTCATCGTCACGCATGATGAGTGGACTGAGGAGAATGGGCGCAATAATCTGCTGCGCATCGGCGGCGCCGGCGCCCCCCGTTCGATCAAGATCAAGGTTCTGAAAGAATTGGGCTGGTTCGGGATGAACGATTCTCCCTACTCCCGGAATTACGGGGAGGATTACGAGCTGGTGAACAAGTGCGCCGAGCGCTATCGTATCGGCCGCGTCTGGGATCCCATCTACAAGGTGGTCCGCCACGCCGGGGGGACTGACCATATGATCGACCAGGTCACCATTGACGTGAATGAAAACGCCAAGGATCACATGCGCCTGGTCGCCCTGCGGCGCCGGCAGAAAATAAACGGCATCGAGCCGACTGTGTAATCGAGGGGGGAGACCCATGCCCGAGCTCAAGAATCTGATGATATCGGTCTCCGGCGTCCGCGGCATCATCGGCGACGGACTGACGCCTGAGGTGGCCCTGCACTTCGCCCAGGCCTATGGCTCCCGGTTTGGTCCCGGCCGTATCGTTGTCGGCCGCGACTCACGGGTGACCGGGGAACTGATTAAATATGCGGTCTGGGCGGGACTGCTCTCCTCCGGTTGTGATGTGGTCGATATCGGCATGACCACGACGCCAACCACCGCCATGATCACGGAAAAAGCGGAAAATGCGGGCGGCATCATCATCACCGCCAGCCATAATCCGCGCGAATGGAACGCCCTCAAACTGCTGGCCCATGACGGACTCTTCCTGAGTCCGGAGGCGGGTGGAGATATCCTCGACCGGGTCAGGCAGCAGGAGTTCCGGTTTGCCGCCTGGGATCAGGTGGGACGGGTGATCCCCTATCCCGCTGCAGCCGATGAGCATCTCAATGCAGTCGAAGGGCTGGCCCTGGTGGATGTGGCAGCGATCCGCAAACGCCGTTTCAGGGTCGTCGCCGATCCCTGCAATGGGGCCGGCGGCACGATCCTGCCGCAGCTGCTGGAGCGGCTCGGCTGTGAGGCCTTTTTCCTCAATCTTGAGCCCCATGGGCGTTTCCCGCGCAGCCCGGAACCGCTCGCCGCCAATCTCGGCGAACTCTGCGCCGCCGTGGTCGCCCACAATGCCGATCTCGGCATCGCTGTCGATCCGGATGTGGACCGCCTCGCCCTGGTCTCCAATCAGGGGATCCCGCTCGGCGAGGAGTATACCCTCGGGCTGGTCACCGACTTTATCCTCTCCCACACCCCGGGCGAGGTGGTCGTCAACGCCTCCACGTCGCTGATGATCGATGATATTTCCGCCCGCCACGGCTGCCTGGTCCACCGCACCCCTGTCGGCGAGATCCATGTCGCCACCAAAGCCCGGACGACCGGCGCGGTCATCGCCGGTGAGGGCAACGGCGGCGTGATTTATCCGGCCCTCCACCTCGGCCGCGACGCCATCGCCGGCATCGCCCTGATCCTGCAGTCCATGGCGGAAAAGGGAAAACCGCTCGCCGAGCTCCACGCCGGCCTGCCTCAGTATGTCATGGTCAAGGATAAAATCGCTCTTCCCTTCGATGCCGACGCGAAGGCCATGGTGGCCGGACTGATCCGCAAGCACGCCGGCGAGAAGGTCGATTTGACCGACGGACTCAAATTTATCTACGACCACGCCTGGGTCCATATCCGGGCCTCCAATACCGAACCGATCATCCGCGTGATCGCCGAGGCCCGGAGCGAGTCCGAGGCCCGGCAGCGCGTCTCCGACCTTAAACAGGAATTCGCAAATTTATCGTAATACCAGATAACGTGAGGATTGCTATGGCCGACTTTGAAAAGCTGGGGATGTTTTATCTCGGCAAGGAATACGATACAGAGAAAAAACAGCTTCTCGATAACCACATCCTGTATGACTCCAAGGACCTGGTCACGCACGGCGTGTGCATCGGCATGACCGGCAGCGGCAAAACCGGCCTCTGCATCTCTCTTCTGGAAGAGGCCGCCATCGATAATATCCCCGCTTTGATCGTCGATCCCAAGGGGGACATGACCAACCTGCTGCTCACCTTTCCCGGACTCTCCGCGGCCGAATTCAGACCCTGGATCAATGAAGATGATGCCCGCCGGGAGAACAAGACCCCCGAGGAATATGCCGCCGCCCAGGCGGAACTCTGGAAAAAAGGGCTGGATCAGTGGGGCCAGGATGGCGCCCGCATCCAGCGCCTCCGCGACGCTGCCAATTTCACTATCTTCACCCCCGGCAGCACCGCCGGCGTCCCGATCTCCATTCTGAGCAGCTTCGCCTGTCCATCGGAAGAGACCATGCTCGACCGCGAAGCGGTTGGCGATCTCATCTCCTCCACTGTGACCAGCCTGCTCGGCCTTATCGGCATCGCGGCGGACCCGATCAAGAGCCGGGAGCACATCCTGCTCTCCAACATCATCGATCACACCTGGCAGCAAGGCAAGGAGATGGACCTGGCCGGTCTGATCACCGCCATCCAGAATCCCCCCTTCGAGCGAGTTGGCGCATTCGCGGTGGATGCCTTTTATCCGGCCAAGGAACGCTTCGAGCTCGCCATCAGCCTCAATAATCTCCTCGCCGCTCCGGGCTTTTCCACCTGGCTGAGCGGGGAACCCCTGGACATCGGACGCCTGCTCTACAGCGAAAACGGCAAGCCGCGCCACTCGGTATTTTATATCGCCCATCTCAGCGATTCCGAGCGCATGTTTTTCGTCACCCTGCTCTTCAACCAGGTGGTCTCGTGGATGCGCAGCCAGCCCGGCACCACCAGCCTGCGCGCCCTCCTCTACATGGACGAAGTGGCCGGCTATCTGCCGCCGGTGGCAGCGCCCCCCTCCAAAAAACCGCTGATGATCATGCTCAAGCAGGCCCGGGCCTTCGGCGTCGGGGTACTCCTGGCCACGCAAAACCCGGTCGACCTCGATTACAAGGCCCTCTCCAATACCGGCACCTGGTTCATCGGCCGGCTGCAGACCCAGCAGGACATCGAAAAGGTGGTGGAGGGACTGCGCTCGGCCGCCGGCGATATTGACACCCGCATCAGCAAAGCCCTCTCCGCCCTGGGCAAGCGGGTTTTTCTGATGAAAAACATCCATGAGAGCGATCCGGTCATCTTTCAGACCCGCTGGGCCCTCTCCTACCTGCGCGGTCCCCTGACCCTCGCTCAGATCAAAAAGCTGCCGGCGCCGGCGAGCACCGCCCAGGCGCGGTCGATCGCCAGCCCGAAAGCGGCCGGGTTCGGTACCGATGCGGAGGGACGGCCTGCGCTCCCGCCGCAGATCCCCGAATATTTCGCCCCCCTGCGCGGCGCCTTCAAACCGGAGGCCAAACTGCTCTACCGCCCGGGAGTGCTCGGACTGGCGGACGTCGCCTTTGTGCCGGGTGAATCCCAACGGTTGGGGCGCATCGCCTGGCTGGAAGATGGCCCCATGCCGGTCGACTGGGAACGGGCCGTCGAAGCCCCCTTCGCAGAAAATGATCTGGAAAAAAAACCGGCGGAAAACAGCGCCTTTGCCAGGCTGGCATCCCCGGCCTCCCGGCCTGAAAGCTACACCGCCTGGGCTAAGAGTTTCGCCGATACCATCTATCGCACCGCTACACAGGAACTCTACACCAGCACCTCGCTCAAGCTGACCTCCCGGCCCGGTGAGCCGGAGCGCGATTTTCGCATCCGCATCAGTCAGCTCGCCCGGGAAAAACGCGACGACACTGTTGACCAGCTGCGCAAGCGCTATGCCAGCAAAATGGCAACGCTGCAGGACCGCATTATGCGCGCAGAACAAAAAGTGGCGAAAGAGAAGAGCGATTACCACTCCCAAACCATGTCGACCGCGGTTTCGGTTGGAGCGACCATCCTCGGCGCCTTCTTCGGCCGCAAGGCGCTCTCCGCCACTACCCTGAACAAGGCGGGCACGGTCATCCGTAAGGGGATGCGCACGACCAAGGAACGTGGCGATATCCATGACGCCGAAGAGAGCCTCGATGTCCTGAAAGAGCGGTTGGCGGATCTGGAACAGGAGCTCAATCAGGAGATCGCCCGCATCGAGGAACAGACCGATCCCATGCAGCAGACCCTGGAAGTGGTCGCCATGCGTCCGAAAAAGGGCGATATCACCGTTCGCCTCACCGCTCTGCTCTGGCTGCCCTATTGGCAGACGAGCGACGGCAACAGGGAGCCCTCTTACCTCTAGAGGAAAGGTTGCAAGACCGCCGGTCGGGCCACAGGTGATGATCTTCGGCAATGGACTGGCGGCACCCTCTCAAGGAAGGAAAAACCATGCAGAATGGAAACAATATCCCGGAAACGGCCTATCGAATCATCGACCATACCTCCGACGTCGGTCTCGAACTGGAGGCCTCGACCCTGACCGGGCTCTTTGTGGCTGCAGCGGAGGGCCTGATGCATATCATCTGCCCGCATTGCCAGATCAAGCCGGCGCAGAGCCATCCCCTGCAGGTCTGCGGGGAAAACCTCGAAGAACTTCTGGTCAACTGGCTCTCCGAATTGAACTACCTGTGTCAGGTGCAGCGCTTTCTCACCGCCAGGGTCAAGATCACGGAAATCCATGAGCGTTTTCTGCAGGCCGAAGTGACGGGTGAAACCAGGGACCCCCTGCGCCACGCCATGCGGAGCGAGATTAAAGCCGTTACCTATCACCGGATAGAGGTTCACCAGGAGGCTGCTGACAAGTGGCGAGGCAGGATCTACATGGACCTCTGAGAGAAAAGACCGCCCGGCGATCAGCTGCACCAGGAGCGGAATCATGACAACCCCCATGCATCGTATAACCGACTATCTCTTCGAAATCCCCAAAACCGGCAAAATGCGGGTGCCCGCCCGCATCTACGCCACTGAAGATTTGCTCCCCGATATCCTGCAAGACCGCGCCGTCGAACAGGCTGCCCACGTCGCCTGGCTGCCGGGCATCGTGGGCTATTCCTATGCCATGCCTGACATCCATTGGGGCTATGGCTTCCCCATCGGCGGCGTTGCCGCCTTTGACCTGGAAGAGGGCGTCATCTCCCCCGGCGGGGTGGGCTATGACATCAACTGCGGCGTCCGGCTGCTGCGAACCGGCCTCCAGCTCAGCGACATCGAATCGAGGATGCCGGCGGCGGTGGATGGCCTCTTCCGCGCTATTCCGAGCGGGGTGGGATCCACTGGCAGGCTGAAACTTACTGAAAAGGAGGAAAAACGGGTTCTGCAGAACGGCGCACTGTGGGCCGTACAGAACGGCTACGGCGAAGAGGAGGATCTGGACAAGATAGAGGAAAACGGGATGATGCCGCAGGCCGATCCGGATCAGGTCAGCGCGCGCGCACGCGAAAGAGGGCGCAGCCAGCTCGGGACCCTGGGGTCGGGCAACCACTTCATCGAGCTGGGCGTGGTTGATGAGATCTATGACACCGCAGCCGCCTCAGCCATGGGCCTGAGGCTCGAACAGATCACCCTCTTCATCCATACCGGATCACGCGGCCTTGGCCATCAGGTCTGCGACGAGGCCATCAAGGAGATGCTGCATGCGTCGCGTAAATACGGCATCGAGCTGCCGGACCGGCAGCTGTGCTGTGCGCCGATCTCATCCCCGGAGGGCCAACACTATCTGGGGGCCATGTCCGCGGCAGTAAATTTCGCCTTCGCCAACCGTCAGATGATCACCCATTGGGCGCGTCAAGCCCTCCTGCAGGCCTGGAATATCACTCCGCGCGACCTGAATATGCAGGTGGTTTACGAGGTGGCGCACAACATCGCCAAGATCGAAAAACACAACGTCGACGGCATCGAGCGCTCGCTCTGTGTCCACCGCAAAGGGGCAACCCGGGCCTTCGGACCGCATCACCCCGAAATCCCTGCGGCCTATCGGGAGATCGGCCAGCCCGTGCTCATCCCAGGGGATATGGGGCGCTGCTCCTATCTTCTGACCGGGACGGCCAAGGCCATGAGCGACAGCTTCGGCTCCGCGTGCCACGGCGCCGGCCGGGTGATGAGCAGAACGCAGGCGATCAAATCAGCGCGGGGCCGCTCGGTGCTGCGCGAGCTGGCTGAACGCGGTATCCTGGTCCGCGCCGAGAACAGCGAAACGATCGCCGAAGAGATGCCGGAGGCCTACAAGAATGTCACCCAGGTGGTCGACGCTGTCGCCGGCGCCGGTCTGGCTCGCAAAGTGGCCCGGCTGAAGCCCCTGGGCGTGATCAAAGGTTAAGTCCGGGGGCGGGGCCGAAATAGGTGTTGACTTTTAAATCACAGCGTTATATATTTTAATACACCTCGTAAGTATCGCCGTGGCGCTTGTGTTGTTGCAGTTCCGGCTTGCGGCCGATTCCATATATTATCTTCTCACTAATGTCAGGCACAGTAAAAGATCTTGGGTAAGCCTGAATTCCTCAAACTTCCATTTGACCAGTCGGTACAATCCATATTGAAAAATTTTCCATTCCTCTCCCCTGCGCCCCGCCGGCGCGTTCGCATCGCGAAGTGAAGAGGAATTCGGTGACAGTACCTTGCATGCTGCACAAGGAGTCATGAGCATGGCCTTACCATCTTCAACAGCGAGCCCCCTGCAGTCCCTGTCGGACAAGATCGGCGGATTTATCGGCTATGAGAGCTCCGCCACCAGGGAGCCGTCGGACATCAACCTCCGCAGCTTTCTCATCGCCGGAATCGATGCCAGCCTGAAAGGCCTAGAGGCGATCCCCTCGGCCACCATTGAGGAGGATCAGCGCGTCCTCATCGAGGTCGTAAGAAGTACCCGGCGCAAACTCGCCACCATCAGTGAAAGCCTGAGCGATCCAACCTATGCCGGACAGGATTTTTTCACCCGGGACCATCTTGCCGAAAAGAGGTTGGCCAGCATTTACTCGCTCGAAAAATCCATGCTCGACGAACTTGCGGACATCCAGCTTGAACTCGCTGCCTTTCAGACCGGACCGATTGAAAAGAGTACAATCGAAGACCATTTTCTGCACATCTCCGATTCGATCGATAATCTGAATCAGGCTCTCTTTGAACGCGAGTGCCTCATCCTCGGCGATCAATAGTCTTTGTACATGAAAACCCGGCGGAGGGCGAGAAAGCGGCGGCCGGACCGGAAAAGAGCAACAGGAGGGACTGGTATCCAAAAAATGCCGTGATCAACCCGGTTCATTCGAGATCACTCAATCCATAGTCGTTCATTTTGCGATAGAGGGTGGCCTCACCGATCTTGAGGGCGGCGGCGGTCCTGCCGCGGTGATGGTTATTGCGGACCAGCTGTTCGCGGATGAATTCCCGCTCAAATTGCTCCACCGCGCTCCTGAGACTGTCCGCGTCCCGAGGTCTCCAGGGTGAAGCCTCAGCCGGCTGCATCTCCACCGGCAGATCCTCGATGCGGATAACCTCCCCCGGGGTAAAAATCATCAACCTTTCGATAAAGTTCTCCAGCTCTCGCACCTCTCCCTTCCACTCCCGCTTGACAATCATTTCCATGACCCCGGGATCAGCCCCCTTGACATGACGATTCATCTGCCGGTTGTATTTCTGGATGAAATGGTCCACCAGCAAGGGGATGTCACTGGGCCTCTCCCGCAGTGAGGGGAGATGGATTTCGATGACATTGAGACGGTAATAGAGATCTTCCCGGAACCGGCCGGCCTGGACTTCCTGCAAGAGGATGCGGTTGGTGGCGGCGATGATGCGGACATTGACGGGAATAAGAGCGGTCGCCCCGACCGGAAGGATCTCCCGGTTTTCAAGGGCCCGCAGCAGTTTGGCCTGCCCGGTGAGCGACATGTCACCGATTTCATCCAGAAAAAGGGTGCCGTTGTGGGCGACCTTGAACAGACCATCCTTGTCCGCAACCGCCCCGGTGAAGCTGCCCCGCTTGTGTCCGAAAAGTTCGCTCTCCATCAGGGTCTCGGTGATGGCGCCGCAGTTGATCGCCACAAATCGACCCTTGCGCCGGGGGCTGTTGTAATGGATCGCCTTGGCCACCAGCTCCTTGCCCGTGCCGCTTTTGCCGGTCACGAGAACATGACTGTCGCTGTCGGAAACCTTGCGGATGGTGGCGAAGAGCTTTCTGATCGCCGGACTCTTGCCGATGATATTGCTGAAATCGTACTGGGCATTGATCTCCTGACGCAGGGCCTGGTTTTCCTGCACCAGCTCCTTGTGCTCGAGCAGCTTTTTGACCTTGATCGCCACATCCTCAAAATTGAGGGGCTTGAGCAGATAGTCATAGGCTCCCTTGCGCAGGGCCTCCAGGGCGGTCTCGAGTGAGGCATAGGCCGTGATGATAATGAAGGAAGCGCGCAGATTCAGCTCGGCACTCTTTTCCATCAGCTCGATCCCCGTCATCAGCGGCATGGCGATATCGGTGACCACGACGTCGTACTCCCCTGCACCGAGCATCTCCAGGGCCTGCCGGCCGTTGGCCGCCTGATCGCAGGTGAAGCCGCGATTAACCAGCATGGATACCAGAATCTCGCGGGTGATGTCGTCATCTTCCACGATGAGTACGCGCTGTGCCATCGCCTCACGCTCCTCTCTCTGCGGCGAGGGCCGGCAGAACGATCTCAACACAGGTTCCTTTACCCGGATCGCTCACGATTCCTATCGTCCCGCCATGGGCGGTGATAATGGAGCGGCTGAGAAAAAGACCCAGGCCGCTCCCCCTGCTCCCTTTGGTCGTGAACCAGGGGGCGAAAAGAGCGGACTGATCCGCAAGGGGGATCCCGGTCCCGCTGTCCTTTACGGCCAGATGGACCTTGTCGCCATCCTGCCATGATTTGAGCGTCAGGGTGCCGGCCGGCACGGTCTCGAGGGCATCGGCTGCGTTCAGGCAGAGCGAGATGATCACCTGCAAGAGCTGGTCGGGGTTGGCCGACACCTGGGGGATCGCCGCCTCCAGTTCGGTGCCCACCTCACGATACTTGAGCCGGCGGTCATGTTTGACGATGCGCACCGCTTCCATGATCAGGCTGTTGAGATAGACCGTCTCCTGACCGGTGCGGATCGGCCGGGAAAAATCGGCGATTGTGCGGAGAATTTGCGTCAACTGGTCCACAGACCGCCCAATCTGCCGCAGGTTTTCCTTGACCTGGGGATCACCGCTCTTCTCCCCGAGAAATTGCGAGAGCGAAGAGATGGCCATCAGGGGCGTACCTGCATCATGGATGAAACCGGGCGCGAGCGTGCTCATGGCGTGCATCTTTTCCGCCTGAAACAGAGCGTCGCGCAGTGGCGGCTCGCCCATCTCCCCTGCAATGGCCTCTTTCTCATCGGACATGACTGATCTCCCTCACTGCCTGAAGTACTGTTTTTGGCTTCCATCCTTTCAAGTTAGCAAAAAGGGCCCTGATTCGCAATTGAAAATCCCCCTGAACGGGCCGGCGCCTCTGCATGTTTTGCCTTGCATAAGATGCATTATTTTAATATCTTCCCCCTGAATACAGACCAGGAGAAAATCACATGATAGAGAGAACCTTCACCCAGGAACAACTTTCGCAAGCGACCCTTCAGGAGTTGCAGACGCTCGCCCGCCAGTGCCGTGGCGATATTCTCAAAATGACCACCCTGGCGGCCAGTGGTCATCCCGGCGGCAGCATGTCCTCCATCGATTTCTATCTGACTGTCTTCGCAATGGCCAACGTCGATCCCGGGGATCCCTTCGCTCCCGGACGCGACCGGATCGTCACCAGCCATGGTCACACCTCCCCGGGGGTCTTTTCCGCGCTCGGACGCCTCGGCTTTTTCAGGATCGAAGACGCCGTGGCCCATTTCCGTCAGACCAACTCGCCGTTCGAAGGGCACGTCGAGCGCGAGGTCCCCGGGATCGAATGGGGCACCGGCAATCTCGGTCAGGGGCTCAGCGCGCTGCTTGGCCTCGGCCTCGGCGCCAGACTGCAGGGCCACAAGGTCCAGCTCTACGGCTTTATGGGCGACGGGGAGCAGCAAAAAGGTCAGATCGGAGAGGCCCGCCGCTTCGCTGTCAAGTACGGTTTTACCAATGCCACCGTTTTTGTCGACTATAACCGTCTCCAGATCAGCGGCGCCATCGAGAAGGTGATGCCGCAGCAGATCCGCGCAGGCTGGGAGGCCGATGGCTGGCAGGTCATCGAAATCGACGGCCACGATTATCAGGCCATCTACCAGGCGATCCGTAAGGCCCACAGCCTGCCGGCGCCGGTGATGATCCTCGCCCATACTGTGATGAGCAAGGGTGTGCCCTTTATGGAAAACGACCACAAATGGCATGGACAGGCCCTGCCTCTCGAGGAGTGCCGCAAAGCCCTGAACCTCCTGGGCCTGCCGGATGATCTCGATGCCCTCGCGGAACGCCGCAAAACGCACAATCCGGCCGTTGCGCTCGCCGAAAGAGCCCCCCTCGCAGCCGTGGCCGACCCCGGCATCCCGCGCACCTATGGGGCTGCCGAAAAGAACGATAACCGCAGCGGCTGGGGAAACGCCCTCGACGATATCGTCGCCGCCAACCAGGGACGCCTCCCCATTGCGGTTTTCGACTGCGACCTCGCTCCCTCAGTCAAGACCACCAATATCGCCAAAAATTACCCTGAGCTCTTTTTCCAGAGCGGCATCCAGGAGCACAATACTGCCGCCGTTGCGGGTGCTTGCTCGGCCGAAGGGGTTCTCACCTACTGGGCCGACTTTGGCGTCTTCGGCGTCGCCGAAACCTTCAACCAGCATCGCCTCAACGATATCAACGGCACCAACTACAAGGTGGTCTGCACCCACGTCGGCCTCGATGTCGGCGAGGACGGCAAGACCCATCAGTGCATCGATTACGTCGGCGTCTTTCAGAATCTCTTCGGCTTCAAGGTCATCGTTCCGGCCGATCCCAACCAGACCGACCGGGCGACCCGCTACATCTCCGCCACTCCCGGCAATTTTCTCCTCGCCATGGGACGCTCCAAGATGGGTATGGTGCTCAACGAAGCGGGCGAGCCCTTTTATGGCAGCGGCTACTCCTTCGTCTACGGCAAGGCCGATCTGATCCGTACCGGCGCCAGGGGAGCCATCATCGCCATGGGCGGGATGGTCGGCCGTGCGGTCAAGGCCTGGGAACTGCTCAAGGCCGAAGGCATCGAGGTCATGGTGCTCTCGCTGGCCTGTCCATCGGACCCTGATATAAAGGCCCTCGCCCTGGCGGCACAAACCGGACTGATCGTGACCTATGAAGACCACCATATCCGCACCGGCCTGGGCAGCGCAGTGGCCAACGCCCTGGCTGATGCCGGACTCTCCACCAGATTGATCAAACTGGGCGTCACGCGCTACGGCAGCTCGGGCCTCCCCGACGAACTCTACCGCAGCCAGGGGCTTGATCCCGAAAACCTGGCCCGCACGGTCAAGGCCGCCCTCAACCGGTAGACCCGCTGTCTGCATTAAAAAAGCCTCTCTGGTCCATGGACCGGAGAGGCTTTTTGCTATACAGGAATAACCGGATACGTGGAGGCGGCTCACTCTTTCATCTTGATCAGCGAACGGTCATACTCCTCTGGCGCTTCATACCCCAGGAGATTGAGCAGCGTGGCGGCGATGTTGCTTAAGCCCGGATTCGCCAGTCCGGCCAGTTCGTACTCCCCGGCGTACTCCGGATCGACGATGACAAAAGGCACCGGATTGAGCGTGTGCGCCGTTTTGACCGACTTGACGCCGTTCTTGACTGTGAACATCTCGTCGGCATTGCCATGGTCGGCGGTGATGACCGCCACCCCCCTGAGCTCCTTGACCACCTGAAGTAGCGCTCCAACGCACTCGTCAACAGTCTCTACTGCTTCGATCGCCGCCGCCATCACCCCGGTATGGCCGACCATGTCGCCGTTGGCAAAGTTGACCCGGCCGAAACGAAATCGCCCGCTGCGCAGCAGCTGCGCGGCCTGCTCCGTAATCTCAAGGGCCTTCATTTTAGGGGCCTCATCGAACCGGATCTTGTCAGACGGGATCTCGACAAATTTTTCCAGCTTGTCATCGATATAACCGGAGCGGTTGCCGTTCCAGAAATAGGTCACATGCCCGTACTTTTGGGTCTCCGAGAGAGCGAAAGAGGTGACTCCGCCGGCGCTGAGATACTCGGAGAGGACCCGGTCGATCTCGGGCGGAGAAACCAGGTATTTGGCGGGAATATGGAGATCGCCGTCATACTCCATCATACCCGCATAAAGCACCTCGGGCAAGCGCCCGCGGTCAAAGGCATCAAACTCCCGCTCCTCAAAAGCGCGCGAAATCTCGATGGCACGATCACCCCGGAAATTGAAATTCACCACACCGTCGCCATCCAGGATGGTCCCGACCGGAGATCCGGCGGCATCGACGATGACAAATGCGGGCAGGTACTGATCTGTTGACTGCGGATCCTCCGCATACATGGTCTCGACCGCCTCCGCAGCCGAGGAGAAGCCCCGGGCCTTACCCAGGACGTGGGCATCCCAGCCGCGCTTTACCACGCTCCAGTCGGCGTTATAGCGGTCCATGGTCGTCACCATGCGCCCGCCGCCCGACGCGATGCGGAAATCACAGCCATGAAGCTGATTGAGGCGGGCGAGCAGCTCTTCAGTCTGATGGATATAGGTCAGCGCAGTCCGGGCCCCGACATCGCGTCCGTCGAGGAGAATATGCAGCCGCACCCGTTTGACGCCCTGCTCCGCGCAGTTTTCCACCAGAGCAAAGAGCTGCCGGATGTGGGAGTGGACGTTGCCGTCCGAGAGCAGGCCGATGAAATGCAGGGCCTTTCCTGCCTTCCCGCGGCCGATCAGCTCCTGCCAGATCCCGGTGGAGAAAATCTTGCCCGCGGCGATCGAGCCATCCACAAGCTTGGCCCCCTGCGCAAAGACCCGCCCGGCGCCGATGGCATTGTGGCCCACTTCGCTGTTGCCCATATCCTCATCAGTGGGCAGCCCGACGGCGGTGCCGTGCGCCTTGAGATGGGCGAAAAACCGGCTGCGCAGCAGTCCGTCCAGAACCGGCGTCCTGGCCAAATAGACTGCATTGGTATCGTCTTCCCGGCCCAGGCCGACGCCATCCATGATGACGAGCAGCAGAGGGCCGGGCCTGCCCGAAAAATGGGCCAGTTTTTTTAATTGCAGATCCATATGATCAACCTTTCAGAATATTGTCCGTTGCCTTGATTCACAAGAGAGATTAAAATAGCAAAAAGCCGGGTAAATAAAAAGTCCTTCTTCGCGCCAAGGGCGGCATCTGCAACAAAATAATTGATAAAATTGCCAAAATAGTTTATCTTGGTGCGACAAATTTCATCTACTTCAAGCCGGGATTATTCTCATGACCTTCCAAGATATTCTGCCTCTTGTCCGGAAAAACGACGAAAAAATCGTCCTTATCCTGCTCGGCGGCGTCGGCGGCATCCAGTCCGGCCCCAACCTGCTCACGGAACTGCAGCAGGCGCATCACCCCCATCTCAACGCCCTGGCGCGTAAATCGGTGTGCGGCCTGCTCATGCCGGCCGCTCCGGGGGTAACCCCGGCGGAGAACGCAGCCCTGAAAAGGCTGCTCGGATGGCAGCTGGAGCAGGCTCCCGACTGGAAGGGCGGGCTCGGCCTCAAGAGCTGCGCCCTCTCCTCCTCCCCGGATTATCTCCGTATCTTCGCGGAAGCGGGCATCGCCGCCATCGCTTCCTCCGATGCGCCGTCGGAGCTGACCGACCGGGCGTGCGCCGAGCTCCCCACACATGATTTTATCATCATCCATTATACCGCACCCGAAAAAGAGGGACTGGCAGGCGGTTACTATGAAAAGATCAAGGCGGTCGAGGAGTTCGACCGTCTGATCCCGCGGCTTCTGGAACCCGCTCCGGCCGTCGTGTCCGTCTGCGGCGACCATTCCTGCCCCAGCGCTCTGGGCGCGATCAGCTGGCATCCGGTTCCCCTGCTGATCCAGGCGTCTACAGCGCGCTATGACATGGTCCAAACTTTCGATGAAATCGCCTGTAATGCCGGTGCCCTCGGCACGCTCCGCACCGCGGAGCTTCTCCCCCTCCTGCTCGCCCATGCAGGCAAACTGGCCCCGGCACACTAGAGAGGTAAACATGAACCGAAGCGCTGCTATTCCTCCCGATCCCGCCAGCCTGACCCCCGCGGCACTGGCCGGCCTGATCGATCACACACTCCTCAAACCCGAGGCGGTTGCCACCCAGTTCGAACAGCTCTGTTCCGAAGCGGTGATCTACCGTTTCGCCACCGTCTGTGTAAATCCCGCATGGGTGCGCTTTTGCGCTGAACATCTGCAGGGAGCGGGGGTCGGTCTCTGCTCGGTCGTCGGTTTTCCGCTGGGCAGCATCATGCCGGAAGACAAGGCGGAGGAGGCCCGCAGAGCGGTCGGCAACGGCGCCACCGAGATCGACATGGTGCTCAACGCCGGCTGGCTAAAATCGGGCTTTTCGGCGCTGGTCCTGCAGGATATCGCCGGAGTCGTTGAGGCGGCTGCACCCGCCATGGTCAAGGTGATCCTTGAGACCTGCCTGCTCACTGAAGAAGAAAAGATCGCCGCGTGCGATCTCGCCCGGTCGGCCGGGGCTCATTTTGTCAAGACATCGACGGGATTCGGCAAGTCCGGAGCCACGGAGGCTGACATCGTCCTCATGCGTCGCTGCGTTGGAGAGGCCCTCGGTGTCAAGGCTTCCGGCGGAGTTCGCGATCTGCCGGCGGCGCTGGCGATGATCGTTGCCGGGGCCAACCGCATCGGCACCAGCTCGGGCGTGGCCATCATCGAAGCGATGAAACTGGCACATCCCTGAAAAAAAAGCCCTCAAGCGAGGGCTTTTTCAAGACGAGCGAGCAGTCCGGGGCTGATCTCGACGCCCTCTTTCTGCAGCCCCATAATGCAGGAGCCGATGGCGGGCTCGAAACGGGGCTCGATAAAAGCCGCTTTCCGCACCACGCGCAAAGCCTCTTCGCGCATGAAGGGCATGAGCACATCGCGCTGATTGAAAATACTGCCGATCAGGGCGACGGAAACTTCACCCCCCTCACGGCCCATGCGCCTGGCCGCCCCGGCGACCAATTTTCCGATCTCCCTGCCGGCGTTTTCGATGATCTGTCGTGCCGCATCGTCCCCCTCCTCTGCAGCCGCAAAGACCGCCGGCGCATTGCTGGCGACCTCAGTCCGGTCGATCTTGTCGGAGTAGATCTGGGAGATGATCAGATCGATGCTGGCCAGATCGTAGCGTTTTTCATAGTGGCTCCTGAGCACGGTTTTTGGACCGCGTCCATCCAGATCTTTCAGGGCCGCGATCAGCGCCTGCTGTCCGATGTAATAACCGCTTCCCTCGTCCCCCAGTTTGAAACCCCACCCGCCGCAGCGGTAGAGCGTGCCCTTGTCATCCTTGCCGAAACAAATCGAACCCGTTCCAGAGATGACGATGATGCCCGGTCCACCGCCGAAGGCGCCCGCGAGGGCGGCCGAAGCGTCGGTATCGATCGTATGATTCCGCGCCAGACCGCGGCTTGTGACCTGGGCTGAGATCGCCTCGCGGTCCGCCGGCCTTCCGGCACCCGCCAGACCGGCATAGAGATGATCAACCTCACCCGGCGTACAGCCGGCGTTGGCGGTCAACTCGGCGACCAGCGCGGACAGGCTCTCGCCCAGGCGCTCCGCTCCGATGGCCTGAATATTGGACGAGTCGCCGCTGGCGCGCGCCAGAAGCTGGCCGGTCTCGTCGATCATGACACCCAGAGTTTTGGTGCCCCCGCCATCCAGTCCGATAATCCGCTTTGCCATGCTCTTTTCTCCTCTATGATCGCAGCAGAAATTTAAATTTCTTTATCACCAGGAGGGCTATCGCAACCTTGATGCTCTCTCCCGGAACGAACAAAAGCAGTCCGGCCACCACCGCCTGCATAAACGGCATGGGTTTGCCGGTGATCCATGTAAAAGAAAAATACAACCATAAAGTCCCAAAGACAAGCAAAAAAAGCGCCCCCAGGGCCATCACCAGCGCAAGCGCGCGCATCGACGGCGGACGGGCCACAGTCGCCAGGCCGCGCGCGACAAGGGCCGCAGTCAGGGGCATGGCGAGAAGATAACCAAAGGTGGGCTGGAAAAGGTAGGCCATGCCGCCGCCCTGGCTGAAGAGCGGCAGCCCCAGCAATCCCAGTACCAGATAGGCCGCCTGTGTGCCGGCCGCCGCCCTGGGCGGAAAGAACGCTCCGGCCAGCAGGGGGAAGAGACTCTGCAGCGAGAGCGGCACCGGATAAAAAGGGATCCGCAGCAGCGATCCGAAAGCGGTGAGCGCGGTCATCAGGGCCATGGCGCTCAGCCTCCGCGTCGTCAACCCGTTCAAAGGCCTGCTCCCGGATGAATGCGCCGGCCACACCGGCGGGCCGCCCGGGCAGCGGCCGACTGCTCCCAGAAAAAGGACATTAGCCGTACTTTTTCCAAGCCCTGTTCTCCCATTTTGCTGTTGCTTTTGCCCCGCTGCTTTGATATATTAGCTATTGGAGTACTTTTTACGATCAAGGTGCGGCGCCTGTTCCCTGCAGATTTTTGGACTGGCTTGCACCTTGTTTATTAATTGGCCGCCTCTTCAGAATTATCAGCTCCCCGATGGAGAAGCTCTCACCAACCGCCATGCCCATGTACAAGCGATCAACGCACAGAGCGACCAGGCGATTTCTTGCAGCAGGAGCCCTCGCAAGACGATGGCTCCTTGTCGCCTTCTCCCTCTCCGCCGCAACGGCCGCCTGGCCTCAGCGCCTGCTCACCGTCTCGCTGCCGCGTGAACCCGTTGAGGCCCCCTTCGCTCTGGTCCCGGAGCAAAAGAGCGACGGCCCCAAGGTGGGTCTGGCCCTCAGCGGCGGTGGTCTGCGCGGAATCGCCCACATCGGTGTTCTCCAGACCCTGACCGATCACAATATCCCCATCGACTTTATCGGCGCAACCAGCATCGGATCCATCATCGGCGGGCTCTACGCCTCGGGGTATTCACCGGAAGAACTCTGGGCGATCGTCGAAAAGCTCGACCTCGGCGATCTGCTCAATGATTCCCCCAGCCGGGCCAGCCAGTTCCTGGCGGAAAAACAAATGCAGAGCCGGGCCATTCTTCAGCTGCGGCTGGCAAACTGGAAATTCTACCTGCCGGAGGCCGTCACCCCGGGTCAGAAGTTGACCAACACCCTGACCGATCTCTATCTCAACGCCCCCCTGCACGAATCTGATTTCAGCCGCCTGCGGGTACCCATCAAAATCCAGACCACCGATCTGCTCACCGGCAGCAAGATCGTGCTGGAGCAGGGCAACCTGATCGAAGCGATGCGCGCCTCCATCGCGGTGCCGCTTCTGCTCATGCCCGTGGAGTACAATAACTCCCTGCTCGTCGATGGCGGCCTGCTCGACAACCTCCCCGTCGAGGAGACCAGGGCCATGGGAGCGGATATTGTCATTGCCATCGACTGCACCGCCAATCTGCGTCCACGCGAAGATATGAACCTCCCCTGGGAACTGATGGACCAGGTGACAACCATCATGCAGCAGGGGCACAATCTCGAACAGCTCGAAAAGGCCGATTTAATCCTCAGTTTCAAAAGCTTTCCGGCCGCTACGACCCAAAAAGAAGTGATAAAAACGCTCTATGAAACAGCGCGCGCGCAGACGGCCGCGATCATTCCGCAGCTTAAAAACCTGCTGGAAAAAAAGAGAGCGGAACAGACCCTCTCCCTCAACAGCCCCTCCTTCCGCTTCAGCCGGGTCTCCTTCTCGGGCTCTACCCGCCTCGGCTTCACCGATCTCATCGACGCGCGCTCCAGCATTATCTATACTCCGGCTGATATCCAGGCCAATTTAGCCACACTCTTCGAGACCGGCTTTTTCTCGGAGGTTGCAGCGCACATCGAGGCCGACGGAAGCGACACCACCCTGATTTATGCCTGCACCCCTTATCCGGAGCTGAAACAGATCGATCTGCAGGGAAATACCATGCTCTCGGACATTGAATTGCTCACCCCTTTTGTGCCGCTTCTGGGTCACCCTCTCAACCGGCATCAGGCGCGGGCCGCCCTGCAAAAGCTCATTCAGCTCTACCGCACGGAGGGCTATTCACTCGCCTTTCTCCGCAGCGTCGAGTTCGATCGCAAGAGCGGAATTGCGCGTATAAACATCGACGAGGGCAGGATCGCCCGCGTCCGTTTTGAGGGCCAGGAGGTGACCAAAACATCGGTCCTCAACCGCGATTTTGCACTCCGGAGCGGAGACCTCTTCCAGCGCAAACAAGCCCAGCAGGCCATCAACAACCTCTACGGCACCGGCCTTTTCAACTCCGTCACCCTCCTCCCCCAAACCAGCCCCGAGGGTTGGGAATTGATCGTCCGCCTGCGCGAAAAAAAATACACTGTACTCCGCCTGGGCACGCACTATGATCTGGAGCTGAACGGCCGCGCCTTTCTGGAGGTGGCTCACGAAAACACCTTTGGCAGCGGCAACGATCTCATCCTGCACGGACAGTACGGAGACCGCGACCATAAGTTTTCTCTCCAGTTCAACGCCGACCGCCTTGCCAACTCTTTCCTGAGCTTGCAGGTCACTGCCCGGCAGGAGTACGCCAAACGTTTTTATTATAAAAATTTCACCGGGATGGGAGAGTATGAACGCCGCGCCAACGGTGCGCACATCAGTCTGGGCATGCAGATCGCCCGTCTCGGCATGCTCTCCGGATTCATGCGGCTGGAGAAGATGAACATCCACCGCCTCTCCGGCAGCATCGTCGATGCCGGTGAACTGAACCTGAATACCATCGGCGTCAACAGCGTCGTCGATACCCGCGACCAGATCCTCTTTCCGACGCGCGGGAAATACCACACCTTCACCTATGAGGTCTCCTCCGGAAAATTTCTCGGCGCGGATATCTCCTTTTTCAAGGTGCAAAACCAGCTCACTACCTTCTGGACCTTCAGGAACCGCAGTACCCTCTCCCCCCGGCTCATCTGGGGCACATCAGATTTGACAACACCATTTTCGGAACAGTACAGGATCGGCGGGGAAGACTCTTTTTATGGATTGCGAGAAGAAGAGTGGAGCGGAAGGAATATCATACTGGGCAGCCTCGAATACCGCTACTGCCTGCCCTGGAAAAGTTACCTGACCTTCTATTTTTCAACGCGTTTCGATTTTGGCGCAGTCTGGGAAAACTCGGTCGAGGTGAACGGAAAGGATTTCATCTCCGGCAGGGGAGCCGCCCTGAGCCTCAAAACGCCTTTGGGGCCTTTTTCGGCCGCCTACGGCCGGGCCAGCAACGGCCATGACCGTTTCTACTTTTCCGCCGGCTACAACTTTTGATCGCGCGCCCTGTTCCAGTTCACCCAGTCACTCTGCTCGTCGGGGTCCTCCGGGCTGAATGAGCCGCTCTGGACGACCTCGCCCCTGCCGTCAACACGTACCCGCTGCATGCTCCTCACGATCAGGCGCCATTCTTCCAGCGTAACCTCACGCGGCGCCGCAACCTCGGCCGGCCCCGGCACCTGATGCGGCGCTCCCGGGTGGGCACTGCGGATGGAATCCTGCCCGACAACTCTGCTGAGCACCACTTCCCCCGCATAGACCCTGAGTTCAGTGCTCGAGTCGGCGCCGACGCTCAGGCGCAGGGTCGTCCCGGTGATGGCAGCCGCGGCGACCGGAGTAGTGATCGAAAACCTTTTCGCGCCGCTCTTTTTGCCGACATGAGCCCACAGCTCACCGGACTGCAGCACGATCGCCGATTCGCGTTCCTGCTCCACCGTCTCTTCATAGAGCTTGAGGATGTCGATGGTCGTGCGTGGCGCCATGCGCACACGATCCAGACGCGCAATTTCCAGCTCTGCGCGGGATTCGGAAAAAGTCCTTACCCTTTCGCCGGAGATCACCGTAGAATCCACCAGCACACGGTGCCACTCCTCCTCCGTAACCTTCTGTTTCCTGGCCGACCCCTCCACAAAGGTCACGATCCCCTTTTGGTCTGCCTCTTCAGGCTCCGGGGCCATTCCGGCCGCAAAGAACACGACCGCAGCGGCCAGACCTAAAACCACTGCTCCACCTGTGCGCTTGCTCTTGCTCCACATCGTGCACCCTCCCGCATTGAGGGGATCAGAGCCCTTCTGATCCCGGTCAGGAGCGCTTCTTGCCCTGAGGATCAGGCAACGGAAAGAGAGAGGCGATCTCATCACCCTTGACAATATTGACGACAGCCGTTCCCTGGGTCGCGCGGCCGCCTGTCTTGATCTCTTTGGCTTTGAGCCGCTTCAGTTTGCCCTTTTTGGTCACCACAATAAACTGATCCGTGGCCGCGGCTTCCACTACCGCCGCGACCCACCCGGACTTTTCGGAGCATTTGTAGTTTACGATCCCCTTGCCACCGCGCTTGATGGTGCCATATTCAGCGGCATCACTGCGCTTGCCAAAGCCCAAATGGGTAAGGCTCAAAACCGCAGCCGCATCCCGCACCAGCAGCACCACGCTGACGACATGATCGTCCGACTCCAGCTCGATGCCTTTGATGCCGCCTGCAGCCGATCCCATTTCACGGACATCCTCTTCCGAGAAACGGATGCTCTTGCCCTGCCGAGAGGCCAGGAGCAGTTCCATCTTGCCATCCGTCATCTCCGCTCCGGCCAGGGCATCATCGTCGCGCATGCCGATCACCATCATGCCGCCCTCCTTGATGCGCTGCAGCTCGGAGAAACTGACCTTCTTGACCAGCCCCTGGCGGGTCGCCAGAAAGAGATACCGCTCGCTGCTCTCCCTGGGCATATCGAAGCAGGCGATGATCTCTTCTTCACTCCTGAAATGAAGAAGCCGGCTGATCTCGCCCCCCTTGACCTCATCTGTGGCGAAGGGGATAAAACTGGTCCGCGACAGGTAGGCACGTCCGGAGCGGCAGACGAAAACCAGCAGCTGGCTGCTAACCGACCGGAATGCGAAGCGAAGATAATCCTTTTCGCCCAGGAGCGAAGAGACGGCCTCGCTGTTATAGTCCTGAGGGCTGAAGCGGCCGATGCGCCCCTTGCTGGTCAGGGCCAGGATGAACTCCTCATCGGAGACCATCTCCTGCAGGGACTGTTCGCCATCTCCGCTGCGCGTCACAATCAGCGTCCGCCGGTTATCGCCGTACCTCTCCCTGAGATCGAGCAGTTCCTGCTTGATCAGCTGCATGCGCAGGGATTTGCTGCCGATCAGGGATTTGAGCCTCTGGATGAGCTTGATCAGCTCTTTATATTCATCCTCGATTTTTTTGCGTTCGAGGCCGGTCAGCCGCTGCAGACGCATGTCCAGGATGGCCTGTGCCTGAATCTCGGACAGCTTGAAATTCTTCATCAGCCCTTTGCGGGCGGTATCCACATCCCGGGATTTTTTGATCAGGGCGATCACCGCGTCGATGTTGTCGAGCGCGATCTTGAGTCCCTCAAGGATATGGGCGCGCGCCTCGGCCTTTTGCAGCTCGAATTTGCACCGGCGCAGGACGACTTCATGGCGGAATTTGAGAAACTCGGTGAGAATTTGCCTGATGTTCAGGATCCTGGGCTGCCCGTCCACCAGGGCCAGCATGATGGCGCCAAAGGTGGTCTGCATCTGGGTGTAGCGGAAGAGATCCTTGAGCACCGCCTCGGCGTCCGCTTCCTTGCGCAACTCGAAAACGATGCGCATGCCGTCGCGATCAGACTCGTCGCGGATGTCATAGATGCCCTCGATCTTCTTGTTGCGCACCATCTCGGCGACGCGCTCGATCAGTGAGGTTTTGTTGACCTGGTAGGGAATCTCCGTCACTACGATGCGCTTGCGCCCGCCGCTGACCTCTTCGACGTGCACCCTGGCGCGCACCGTCAGCTTGCCGCGACCGTGCTTGAAATAGGCCGCGATATCTTCGTCCCCGACAATGATGGCTCCGGTCGGAAAATCCGGTCCCTTGATATATTTGCGGATTTCCTCGGGTTTGATCTCCGGTTTTTCGATCACCGCCACCAGAGCATCGACCACCTCGCGGAGATTGTGCGGGGGTACATTGGTCGCCATGCCGACGGCGATGCCGGAGGCGCCGTTGACGAGCAAAGTAGGCAGCAGGGCGGGCATGACCAGGGGTTCTTTGAGAGAATCATCAAAATTGGGGATGAAATCGACGGTGTCCTTGTCAAGGTCCCGGATCACCTCTTCGGCGATCGGCGCCAGACGCGCCTCGGTGTAACGCATCGCCGCGGCGGCATCGCCGTCGATGGAACCAAAGTTGCCCTGACCGTCGACGAGGGGATAGCGCAGGGAGAAATCCTGCACCATGCGCACCATGGCATCATAGACAGCGGTATCACCGTGGGGATGATACTTGCCAAGCACCTCACCGACGATACGTGCGCTTTTTTTATAGCCCGAGCCGGGCCTGAGCCCCAGTTCGAGCATGCCGTAGAGAACGCGGCGGTGTACCGGTTTGAGACCGTCGCGGACATCCGGCAGGGCGCGCGCAACGATCACCGACATCGAATAATCGATGTAGGAGTGCTTCATCTCCTCTTCAATAAAAACCGGTACGAGTTTTTCGCTATTTTCCGTCATCTCTTCGATTTCTGTTTAGACTGCTTCTGGTTAAACATCCAGATTGCGAACATACTGGGCGTTCTCTTCAATAAATTTTCTGCGCAGCTCGACGTCATCGCCCATCAGCATGGAAAAAATATGGTCGGCCTCGAAAGCCTCTTCGATGGTCACCTGCAAAAGTGTACGGAACTGCGGGTCCATGGTCGTCTTCCAGAGCTGGGCCGGATTCATTTCTCCCAAACCCTTGTAGCGCTGGAGAGAGTAGTTTCTGGTCTGCTCCCTGTTCTTCTCCTGCACTTTGCGGAGCTCTTCATCGTCGTAGACATAGAGCTCCTCATTGCCGCGAGCGAGCCGGTAAAGCGGCGGCTGGGCGATATAGAGGTGACCGTGATCGATCACAGGACGCATATGGCGGAAGAAAAAAGTGAGCAGCAGCGTGCGGATATGGGCGCCGTCGACATCCGCATCAGTCATGATGATGATCTTGCTGTAGCGGATGCGCTCCACCTGAAAATCATCCCGCCCGATGCCGGTGCCCAGAGCGGAGACGATGGTGCGGATCTCTTCGTTGGAGAGCATCTTGTCGAGACGGGCCTTTTCGACATTGAGGATCTTGCCGCGCAGCGGCAGAATAGCCTGAAAGCGGCGGTCTCTCCCCTGTTTGGCGCTGCCTCCGGCCGAATTGCCTTCAACGATGAAGAGCTCCGTCCGTGCCGACTCCGACCAGGAGCAGTCGGCCAGTTTGCCGGGGAGAGTGTCATTTTCAAGCGCCGATTTGCGCCGGGTCAGCTCGCGTGCCTTGCGCGCCGCCTCGCGCGAACGCGCTGCCACCTGACATTTCTCGATGATGCGCTTGCCGACGGAGCTGTTCTGCTCGAGATATTTCCCCAATTGCTCGTTGACCAGCCCCTCGACGATCCCCTTGACCTCGCTGTTGCCCAGACGGGTTTTGGTCTGGCCCTCGAATTGGGGATCATTAACCTTGACACTGATCACCGCCGTCAACCCCTCGCGTACGTCATCACCGCTCAGTGTGTTGTCGCCATTTTTAAGCAGCTTGTTCTTGGCCGCAAAGTTATTCAGGGTACGGGTCAGCGCTGCCTTGAAGCCGACCAGATGCGTGCCACCCTCGATGGTGTGGATGTTGTTGACGTAGGAATAGATATTCTCGTTGTAGGAATCATTATAGGAAAAGGCGATATCGACAGGTATGTTCTCACGTTCTCCGGTGAGAAAAATGGGCCGCTTGGTGAGTGTATTGTGACCCTGGTCGAGGTACTCAATGAAAGCGCTGAGACCCCCCTTGTATTTGAATTTGTTGCTCTTTCCGGTCTTCGCATCGAGAATGGATATTTTGAGGTTGGGATTGAGAAAGGCGAGTTCCCTGAGCCGCTCCGAAAGGATTTCAAAGCTGAATTTGCGCTTTTTAAAAATCTCGCCGTCGGGCATAAAAGTCACCTTGGTGCCAGTGCTCTTGCGGCTGCCGACCTTTTTAACCGGGGCATCCGGCACCCCGCGCTGATAGCGCTGGCGATAGAGCCCCCCATCCCGGGCGACCTCGACCACCATCCACTCCGACAGGGCATTCACCACGGAAACACCCACTCCGTGCAGACCGCCGGAAACCTTGTAGGCCTTTTTATCGAATTTGCCGCCCGCATGCAAAACGGTCATGACCACTTCCAGAGCAGAGCGGTTCTGCTCCGGATGGATATCAACGGGAATGCCGCGGCCGTTATCAATGACCGAAACGCTTTCGTCTTCGTTGATGCTCACTTCAATTTCATCGCAGGAGCCGGCCAGGGCTTCATCGATGCTGTTATCCACCACTTCATTGACGAGGTGATGCAAACCCCGCACCGAGATATCGCCGATATACATCGCAGGGCGCAACCGCACCGCCTCCAGACCCTTGAGAACCTGAATCTGGCTGGCATCGTAGGCGGACTGATTTTTAGCGTTGTTCATATTTTTTAAAACACCACCTGTTAAATAAACCGGATGTCTTTGACCAGCCCCTCACCCAGGGCACTGCCGATTTTGGCGAGAATAGCCTGTTTCTGAAAGAGCAATTCGGTACGCCAGGTCATCGAGGCCACCCGGACATAAAGGACACCCTCCTGAAGATGATCGGGCCTGGATATCTTGCCGATTTTTTCACCAACCAGTTGAGGCCACTCCTCTATCACTCGCTGCTGTTTCAACCGCTGTTCAAGTCCAAGCTGGTGAATCAGCTGCGCCAATCCTTTGGAAATATGCTGATTGTCGTCACGAACCATTTTCCCCTCTTTCTATCCGACCTTCACGCACAAAAAAGAGATATTCCTCTTTCTGCCGGTGAAGGCTGTGCTGCAGGGATGAAAAATCGGCTGAGGTGCCGGAGATAATACACTGGCCGCCGTCTGAAAAGAGCTCAATCACCTTTTCACCACGCTCCTGGTCGAGTTCCGCGTAGAGGTCGTCCAGAAGGAGCATCGGCGTGGTGTTGAGATAACTTTTCAGCAGGAAGAGTTCGGCAGCCTTGATGCTGATGAGCGCGCTTTTGTGCTCGCCACGCGAACCAAATTGACGCAGCGTGCGTTCCCCGACGCACAATTTGAACTCATCGCGGTGGGGACCGACCATCGACACTCCCCGGGCAATTTCGAGGCCTTTCATTTTTCTCAGCTTCTCGACAAAACGATCACGGGGATCGGTCCCTGGGGCAGCCTCCACATTCGGCTCATAGGTGATGGTGAAAGGCTCGGTGGCGTCTCCGGAGATGCTCCGGTAATGGTGCAGCAGAACCGCGGCCATTTCAGAAACCAGTTTGCTCCGGAACTCCATCAGCGCACACCCCTTGAGGATCAGCTGCTCATTCCACGCCTCCAGTTCATCACCGCTGTTGATCCGGCCGTTCTGTGTGAGCCACAGGATCCGATTGCGCTGCTTGATTACCTTTTCATACTCTTTGAGGTCATTCAGAAAGCGGCTGGAGCACTGGGACGCCAGAATATTAAAAAAGCGCCGGCGCTGCTGCGGTGAGCCGTGGGTGATATCATAGTCGGCAGCCGAAAGAACCACAACCGGAAATTGTCCCACCAGACTCGACAAATGGTGTACCGGTTTGCCATCAAGGATGACCTGCTTCCCTGATGCAACATGATAGCGTAAAACAATCTCGTGATCAATGCCGATCTTATCCGCAAACCTTCCGGTGAGGTTAAAGTGATCTTTCCCCAGGGGAATCAGTTCTGCATCGTTGCTGGTACGGAACGATTTGCACAGGCAGAGCAGGTAGATGGCCTCGAGCAGATTGGTTTTACCCTGTGCATTTTCGCCAAAGAGATAGTTTTTCCTGGCATAAAATTCGAGATGCTGTGCATCCAGGTTACGAAAAGATTCAATCGCCAGGCTGCGCAGAAACATGGCCGGACCGGCTGTTACTCGGCGCTGTAGGATGTATCGGTGGTGGTTGCCGGGCCCGCTTCGTTGATGCGAATAGGCATCAGCAGCATCACAACCTCCTCACCCTCGCGCTTTTCGACCGGTTTGAGAATTGCCGCACTGGTGGCATCCTTGAGTTCAAAAACGATCTCTTCACCATCGAGATGACGCAGAACATCCATCAGGTAGTTGCTATTGTACCCAATCTGCAGCCATTCACCATTGAAAGAGGCGGGAATGGCCTCTTTGGCTTCAGCACCGAATTCAATATCCTCGGAACGGACTGTCACCTCATCGGGCGCAACCATCAGACGAACCTGATGGGTCAAAGAGCTGGAAAAGATGGAGACGCGGCGCAGGCTGGAGATCAAAAGCTCGCGATTGATCTGCAGCTTTAACTCATTATCCTTTGGGAGGACGCGTTCATAGTTGGGGTAGGTTCCGCTGATCAGTTTGGAATAGACCACCGCCCGTTCGAGCGTGAAAACAATATGATCCTCGCCGATCTGAAGGCCGACATTGGCATCATCCTCAAAATTGCGCAGCAGAAGGTGGAGGGTTTTGGTCGGGATGATCAGGTTGCGGCGTACATCGTCGGCGATCATGCCGTTGGTGACTGTTATTTTGGCGAGGCGATGACCGTCGGTGGCAACAAAACGAATCTCGCCGGGGAGCAACTCCATATTGATGCCAGTCAATGCCGGGCGCAGTTCATCGGCCGATACTGCGAAAATGGTCTGCTCCGCCATGCGTCCCAGGCGACCGGAGTCCATCTGAAAAGCGAGTTCGCCTTCTTCAACACTGATCTGGGGAAAATCTTCCTTCGGCTGGGTGGAGAGTTTGTATTCGCCCTTTTCCGTCCTGATGGTGACCTTGTTATCCGCATCTGAAAAGAGGTTGAGGGGTACATCCGGCAGCTCGCGCACGATCTCGACCAGAATTTTGGCCGGGATGGCGACGGAACCCTCTTCGGTGCCGTTCACATCCAGGGTGGTCGTAATTGAAATTTCCAGATCGGTTCCAGTCAGAGAGAGCTTGCCCTCACGCAGATCCAGCAAAATACAGGTTAAAATAGATATGGTGGTTTTGGGAGGCACAACACCAATCACTTTTTGCAATGCATCAAAAAACTCTTTTTTGGAAACAGTAAAATTCATGGGTTCCTCCTCAAAAAAAGTTGGCGCGTTTTATCACTAAAGTTATATAATAAAAAAATATATATCAAGATAATTGTAGTAGTAGGTAGCGTGGATAAGTGGATAAGAGTGTTTTTGAACGAGCCGGGGTTATCCTTTTCCAGCTTGTAAATATGAAGTAAGCGCTGACAGCCCGGAACTCAGGTTATGAACATGGCGGTGTGGACAGAAAGATGAAAAGCGCCAATTTTTCCACTTTTCAGATGGATGGAAAAAGGGTCTGTGGAAAAGGAACTGGTTGTCAACATTCCTCAGCGGCTTGTCCACAGGGGTTCAACAATTTATCCACAGACCTCACAGCTGCGATATTTCGATACGGTTCTTGATCGCCTCGACATTTTCCCTGTACTTGCCGTCTGATTCCATTAACTCCTCGGTGCAGTTGATCGAATGGATGACAGTGGAATGGTCACGGCCGCCGAAATGAAGACCGATGGTCTTGAGAGAGCTGTCCGTCAGCGACTTGCAAAGATACATGCAGATCTGCCGGGCCTGGGCGATCTCTTTCTTGCGGGTTTTGGAGCGCAGGAGATCATCGGGAAAGGAAAAATGCTCGGCTGTCACTTTTTGAATATATTCAATGCTGATCGCTTTGGTCTTGCTGATGCAGACATCACGCAAAACCTTTTTGGCAACCTCCAGGGTGATATCAATACCGTTCAGAGAGGCAAACGCAAGCAGACGGATCATCGCCCCCTCCAGTTCCCTGATATTGGAGGTGATATGGGTGGCGATGAAATGAAAAATTTCCGGAGGCAGGTCGATGGAACTCTCTTCAGCTTTTTTTTGAAGGATCGCCTGGCGGGTCTCCAGATCGGGGGCCTGAATGTCGACCACCAGTCCCCACTGAAAACGGGATTTAAGGCGCTCCTCCATGCCCTGCAGCTCTTTCGGAGGACGATCGGAAGAGAGGATGATCTGTTTGCCTTTTTGATGCAGAGCATTAAAAGTGTGAAAAAACTCGTCCTGGGTGCGCTCCTTGTTGCCGAAGAACTGGATATCGTCAATCATCAGGATATCCACATTCCGGTACAGACCGCTGAACTCCGTGGTCTTGTTTTTCTGGATGGAATTGATGAAATCAGCGGTGAAGCGCTCGCTGTCAACATAGAGGACGCGAATGGATTTATTCTGTTCCTTGGCATAATTGCCGATTGCCTGAATGAGATGAGTTTTACCCAGACCCACACCTCCATAGACGACGAGCGGGTTGAAGGTGGTGGAACCCGGCGATTTGGCTACCGCCAGCGCAGCCGCTTTGGCGAACTTGTTGCACTCACCCTCGACATAGCTGTCAAAGCAGTATCGGATATTCAGATTGTCCGCCAGGCGACTGGCTGCCGGTGGGGGAGGTTTGACCGGGGCAGGTGGTATTAAATCGGCGGGCAGGGGTACATCCATCCTGATCGAATAGGCCAGCTTGAAGCCGTTGCCCATAACCTGCCCGAGGGCGCGATTCATCATCGCTCCGTACTGCTGCTCAATCCACTCATAGGAGAATTGATTGGGGACCTGAATGGTCAAGGCCTTGTCATCCAGTTTAATGGGCTGAATCGGCTTGAACCAGGTGAGCAGGGTATTGGGATGAACCTCGGTTTTTAGAATATCCAATACCTTGTCCCAAACATCATGATGATTCTGATACATTACTGCTCCTGTCGAAATAGAGGGGAAAGATGTCAAGATATTGCCCATACCTCTCCGTCACAACCAATCAATAGGATAAATGAAAGTTATCCACAACAAAGGCACGGTTATCCACATCCGCGAGTGGACTATTATTGCCAATATCAATAATAAATATAATGATTTGGATTAATTGCGGACGACAGTTTGTGAACAACCGGCGGGAAAACAGGTTTCATGCTGCCAATCGGATTGATGCACGCAAAAGTTATCCACATTTTGTTATCCACATCGTTCCGCCATTAAATGTCCGTAAAAGCGCGCTGATATGCAATAACAAAATTTCCTTTTTTTGGCGAAGAGCGGAGCCAATATCCTGCGCCGTTCTCTTAAGAGCTGCTGCCGAAATGCGAGAGCAACATGGAGGTGAAGAGTGCGTGCGGGAAAATTAATGCTTGATTTTTTAGGAAATTATTCGTAATTATATGAGCTAATATCTATTTATCAAAGGAGAATACCAGAATGCAACCGACTTTCCAGCCCAGTAAAAGGAAACGGGTCAACAAACACGGCTTTCGCGCCAGAATGGCCACCAAAAACGGCCGCACTGTGCTCGCCAGAAGAAGAGCCAAGGGACGTAAAAAACTCACTGTCAGCGACGAGTAAGCCGGTGCTCATTGAATAATTTCCGATTGGAAAAATCTTCTCTGATCAAAAATAGCGCGGAGTTCTCCAGTGTCATCAAAAGTGGCTCCGCCTACAAAGGCAGTTACTTCACCCTATTCGTCGCCAACGAGGACAAGCTCAGGATCGGCTTCTCCGTAAAAAGAGGGATGAAATCTGTCGATCGAAACAGATTGAAACGTCGAACACGGGAATTGTGGCGGGTCTGTAAAGGAGATTTCGATCTGACGGGAAATTTGATCGTCATCGCTCGCGAGCAGGCCCTGTCCGCTCCATTCAAACTCCTGGAACGGGATTTTAGAACCCTTCTCGAACAGATCTCTCATCGCGAAATCCAGGTCAGGCCCTGAAAGGCCCCGCACTCATTGTCCTGTTGCCGGCACGGAAATTGTACGCTATTGTGAAAACCAATCCTGCAAAAGAGCTTGTGCTCCTGCTGATCAGGTTCTACAAGAAGGCGATTTCTCCGCTGTTGCCGCCCTCCTGCCGTTACCACCCGACCTGTTCCACCTATGCCCAGCAAGCCATTGAAAAATACGGACTCTTCAAAGGAGGGGGCAAGGCGGTTATTCGTGTACTCAAATGTAATCCGTTTTTTCCCGGCGGAAATGACCCTGTATAGGAATACATTATGAATCTGGATAAGAAGACCATCATCGCCTTCTTGCTCATCGGCCTGGTTTTCCTCTTCGTGCAGAGCCCGGTCTATCAGAAGCTTTTCTTTCCCGAGAGCTACAAAAGGCAGATCGAAGCCCGCCAGATCAGGGGCGTTACGCCCGACTCGCTGGACGAAAGACAGAGCCAATCTCCGCCCATGCAGGAGGAGATCGCCTCCGTACCTGCCGATTCACTCCAGGTGAAAGAAAGAGTGGAGTCCGAGATTCCGGAGCGGTTTATCACCGTGGACTCCGATCTCTATACTGCGCGCTTTTCCACACGCGGCGGCACCCTGGTGAGTTGGACACTCAAGCAGTACAAGAAGAGCGGTGATGAGCTGGTCTCCATGCTTCCGCCGCAGAGCGCGGGCAGCCTTGGCCTTGAGTTTTATACGCGCGATGAAGATACCCTCAATACCGCCGGCTATGCTTTCTCCTCTGAGGCCGGGGATACCATCAATCTCGCCGAAGGCGACGGCACCCTCCGCTTCACCCGTCAATTCGACGGGGAGCGCCGCATCAGCAAAATTTTCACCTTCAAAAACGGACGCTACGATTTCAACCTCGAGGTTGCGCTTGAAAACATGGGCTCCCTGGTGGCCGACAAATCCTACCAGATCGCCCTGCCCAACGGCCTCGAATCCACCGAGGAGCGCCTCGGTGAAGATATGTATTACGCCAAGGCTGCTATCGCCGCGGCCGGCCGCGTCAACAAGATCGGCAAGACCAAGGGCGTGCTTGAAAAAGAGAGCGGCAGCATCGACTGGGTGGCCGTGCGCACCAAGTATTTCACTTATGCGGTGATGCCGCAGACGGCCAAGGCGGAATACGCCACCATCCTCGGCAAAGAGTTCGCCATAAGCGGGTACGCCAAGGAAAAGTGGAAAAAATTCGCCGTCACCCTCGGCATGCCTCTTACCCGCGAAAACCATCGCGACCGCTTTACCATCTTCATCGGCCCGATGAAAGATGAACTGCTCAAATCCTACGATGTCGGTCTCGAGAAACTGATGGATCTGGGGGCGAAAATTATCCAACCCTTCAGCGTCGCCATCCTCTGGACCTTCAAAAAGCTCCATACCCTGATCCCCAACTACGGTATCGTACTGATCATTTTCGCCCTGCTGATCAAAATCATCACCGCGCCGCTCACCCAGAAGAGCACCAAGTCGATGAAAAAGATGCAGGCCATGGCACCGCGAATGAACGAGCTCAAGGAAAAATACGCCAAGGATCCGCAAAAGCTCAATGAAGAGACCATGAAGATTTACAAGGAAGAGGGCATCAATCCCATGGGCGGCTGCCTGCCCATCCTCGTGCAAATGCCTCTCCTTTGGGCGCTCTATATCGTCTTCCGCAGCACCATCTCGCTGCGTCAGGAGGGTTTTTTCTGGTGGATCAAGGATCTCTCCGGGCCCGATACGATTTTCACCCTCCCCTTCAGCCTGCCGATGTACGGCAACAGCGTCAACGTCCTCCCCATCCTGATGGGGCTCACGATGATCTTGCAGCAAAAGATGTCGATCACCGACCCGAAGCAGAAGGCAATGGTCTATATCATGCCCATCTTCATGACCCTGCTCTTCAACAGCTTTCCGAGCGGACTTAACCTCTATTATACACTCTTCAATATTATCTCCATTGTCCACCAGAAATACTTCATGGGCCTGGAGGAACCGGTCCCGGCCGTCGTCAAGAGCAAGAGAAAATAGGCGTGTTCTGCTGCCTAATTATGCTAGGATGCCTCACTTTTCGAAGTGGGGCATTGTTTTTTAGGGTATACCGATGAGTCCCGATTTTGAAAGTGACACCATTGCCGCACTGGCCACTCCGCCCGGCCCCGGCGCCCTTGCGATCATTCGCGTAAGCGGGGAGAAGGCGCTTACCCTCTGTGCCGCTCTCTTTTCCGGCAAGCGCAGGATCGGCCTCACCCGGGCTGACCGTTATCATGGGCGCATGGTGGATCCCGATGGCAGCGATGCCGCTGACGGGAAGACCATCGATGAGGTGATCCTGCATACCTACGTAGCACCGCGCTCCTTCACCGGCGAGAATATGGTCGAGATCAACTGCCACGGCGGCCTGCTGGTGGTAGAGCGCCTCCTCGACCTCCTTTTGCGTCATGGGGCGAGACTTGCCGCACCCGGCGAGTTCAGCAAGCGCGCCTTTCTCAACGGCAAGCTGGATCTTGTCCAGGCGGAAGCCATTGCGGACATCATCACCGCGCACAGCTCGCGGGGCCTGGCGCTTTCCCTGGCCCATCTATATGGCGATATGTCATTGAAAATAAAAGAAATAAGTAATTTTTTGCGTGAAAGCTGCGCCCTGCTCGAACTGGAGCTCGATTTCAGTGAAGAGGTGCAACTGGCCGACCGTACTCAGCTGGAGCTGCGGCTGGATGCTGCTGCGGAGCTGCTCCGCAGCGTTCTTGCCGGATATCACTATGGTCAGCTGCTGCGCGAAGGGGCGCGGGTAGTACTTGCCGGCAAGGTGAACGTCGGCAAATCCACGCTGATGAACCGCCTGCTCCAGCACGACCGCGCCATTGTCTCCAGCCTGCCCGGCACGACCAGGGATACCCTTGAAGAGGGACTCAAGCTGTCGGGATACCTCTTCCGCCTCACCGATACCGCCGGCATTCGCGCTGCCGCCGACGAGATCGAGCGCGAGGGGGTGGCCAGAACCATGGCTGCCATCGCCTCCGCCGATCTGCTGCTTCTGCTTTTCGATGCCAGCGCGCCCCTGGATGAGCAGGACCGGGAGATCATCGAACTCGGCCGGGGACGTGCTGAAGGCACAACGCTCTATCTCTTCAACAAAAGCGATCTGCTCCCGCAGCCGTCGCGTTTCAACCCGCCCCCGCTCGCTCCCGCCGGCGCTCTTCTCGCGCTTTCCGGACGCACCGGGGAGGGGCTAGAGGAGCTGAAGGGTCGCATGATCGCCTGCGTCGAAAGAGAAAAGCCGGAGGGCGAGGGGGTGACGATCACGCGTCTGCGCCATCACGACGCCCTGCGCCGCGCCGAGTTCCATCTCCAGCAGGCGCGGCAGAGTCTGGCGGAAGGGCGCTCCGGAGAATTCATCGCTCTGGACCTGCGCATGGCGCTGGATGCCGCGGGCGAGTTGACCGGACAGGTCCGCAGCGCCGACCTGCTCGACGATATATTTTCCACCTTTTGCATAGGCAAATAGAATGTTTCACGTGGAACACCCCGAGAGCATCTGCTGCGGGGGAGGGGCGCGATGACCTCCTCCAGCGCAGAGTATGACCTCCTGGTTGTGGGCGGCGGCCACGCCGGCTGTGAGGCCGCACTGGCGGCCGCGCGTATGGGCGCCTCCACCCTGCTCATCACCCAGAATATCTTCAGTCTGGCGCAGATGTCCTGCAATCCCGCCATCGGGGGGCTGGCCAAAGGCCATCTGGTCAAGGAGATCGACGCTCTCGGAGGCGCCATGGGGGTGGTGGCGGATGAGACCGCCCTCCAGTTCCGCATGTTAAACCGCTCCAAGGGTCCCGCCGTCTGGTCTCCCCGCACCCAGAATGACCGCAGCCAATATGCCCGGCGTATGCGCCGCATGCTCGAAGAGCAGGAGCATCTTTCCCTGCGCCAGCAGACCGTGACGGCGCTGCTCATCGATAACGGGCAGGTCAGAGGCGTGATGACCGATGCCGGCCATGCCATCCGGGCCGGAGCGGTGGTGCTTTGCGCCGGCACTTTTCTCAACGGCCTCATTCACGTCGGCATGAGCCACTACGCCGGCGGGCGCAGCGGCGAACCGGCGGCCTTCGGCATCGCCGAACAGCTTGCAGAGTACGGCCTGCTCAGCGGGCGGCTCAAGACCGGCACGCCCCCGCGCATCGACGGCCGCACCGTCGACTTTACGCGCATGGAGGAGCAGCCCGGAGATGCGGAGATCGTCCCCTTCTCCTTCCGCCATCAGCATATAGAAATCGAGCAGCTCGCCTGCTATCTCACCCGCTCCAGCGCGAGGACCCATGATATCCTCCGTTCCGGCCTCGATCGCTCCCCCCTCTATCAGGGGGTGATCAAGGGGGTTGGCCCGCGCTACTGCCCCTCCATAGAAGACAAGATTCACCGCTTCGCCGACAAGGAGAGCCATCAGCTCTTCCTTGAACCCGAGGGCAGGGAGAGCTGTGAATACTATCTCAACGGCTTCGCCACCAGCCTGCCGGAAGATATCCAGATGGCCGCCGTCCACTCCATTCCGGGTCTGGAGAGGGCCCATGTGACCCGGCTGGGCTACGCCATCGAATACGACTATTTCCACCCCACCCAGCTCCGCCACAATCTGGAAACCCGCGCGTTGGGGCGGCTCTTTTTTGCCGGACAGATTAACGGGACCTCGGGTTATGAAGAGGCGGCTGCCCAGGGGCTGATGGCCGGCATCAACGCCGTGCGCGCCCTGCGCGGCGAGGAGCCGTTCATTCTTTCGCGCCAGGAATCCTACATCGGCGTCCTCATCGACGATCTCGTCACCAAGGAGCTGACCGAACCCTATCGCATGTTCACCTCCCTGGCGGAGAACCGGCTTCATCTCAGGCAGGACAATGCCGACCTGCGCCTGATGGCCTACGGCCACCAGCTCGGCCTCATCGATGAGGCCTCTTTTGCCGCTCTGGAGCGGCTCAGAAGCGCTGTGGGTGAAGCCCATGGACGGCTCGAAAAAGTTAGTCCGGATCCGGAGCTGATTAATCCCGTGCTCGTGCGTGCGGGCATGCCGCCGCTCTTGCACCGGGAGAGCGCCGCCCGCCTGCTCAAACGCCCCGAGCTGCACCTGGCCGATCTGGGCGGCGCCAGCGATGACCCCCTTTTCGCGGAGAAAATGGATCCCTTCTGGCGCCGTGTGGGTGAGCAGGTGGAAATCGAGATCAAATATGCCGGTTTTCTCCACCGCCAGCAGGAGCACATCCGGCGCATGGCCGGGCTCGAGGAGGCCCTCATCCCCGCCGGGATCGACTATAACGCCGTTCCCTCGCTCTCAAGGGAGAGCCGGGAAAAGCTGGCGCGCATACAGCCGCGTACCCTGGGGCAGGCCTCACGGATTCTCGGCGTCGGACCGGAGGATGTGGCGGTGATCATGATCTATCTGGCGCGCCAGCGCCGCCGCGGCGCTGTTCCACGTGGAACCCATGCGGAGAGGGAGGAAAGTGGATCCGGCGAATAAAAATGCTTTGTTGGCGCTCGCAAATGATGTAAATTTGCGGGCACCGCAATGGGAGGAGATCAGCCGCTACGTTGAGCTGATCGAAAACTGGAACCAGCGCACCAACCTGGTCTCCCGTCAGGATATCGGCCGCATCGTCTCCCGCCATGTGCGCGAGTCGCTCTGGTTCATCCGCCCGGAGGTTCTGGGCGACGCCCTGCGCGTCCTGGATCTGGGCAGCGGGGCGGGTTTTCCGGGGGTACCGATGAAAATCAGCGAGCCTCGCCTGCAGCTCACCCTGCTCGATTCGCGTCAGATGAAGGCCCTTTTTCTCGCCGAGGTGATCAGCCAGTTCGGCTGGCAGAATGCGCAGGCCCTGTGCGAGCGCGCCGAGAATCTGCCGGAGCGCTTTCCCGGCCTGACCTGCGATCTGGTCGTCTGCCGGGCAGTCGCCAAGCTGCCCGATCTCTGGCGTTGGGCCTCGCCCCTGCTCAGGCCGGGCGGTCGCCTGGCCGCTCTCAAGGGGGGCGATCTGAGCGCGGAGCTGCACCAGTTCGGTAAACGCTATCCTGCGTTGCGATGGCTGCTTGTGCCGATGCCGGAGCTCCCGGATGATCCCGCAGCCGGCCGGTAAATGGTCATTGTCCAGACAGTATGATAACTGAAACAGGAGGAACCCTTGTCCAAGGCGGTTTTTGAAGAGATTAAGAACCTCACCACCGAAGCGCGCAATCCGGCCACCCTCCGGATAGACAAGCAGTCGGTCTCCGAAATCCTCCATCTGATCAATGATGAGGATCTCAAGATTGCCGCGGTCGTGCGCACTGAAATCAGCTATATCGAAAAAGCGGTTAAAATTGTCGTCCAGGCTTTCAAGGAGGGCGGCCGGCTCATTTACGTCGGCGCGGGCACAAGCGGCCGGCTGGGTGTTCTTGATGCCTCCGAATGTCCGCCCACTTTCGGGGTGAGCCCCGAACTGGTCCAGGGCATCATCGCCGGCGGCTTCAAGGCCCTCGTCAGCGCCCAGGAAGGGGCAGAAGACCGCTATGCGAAAGGAGCGGAGGAGATCCTCGCCCTCCACATCACCCCCAAGGATGTGGTCTGCGGCATCGCGGCGAGCCGCCGCACCCCCTATGTCATAGGCGCCATCGACAAGGCGCGCGAGGTCGGCTGTAAAACCCTCTACGTCACCTGCACTCCCCGCAAGGAGATGAAAATCAAGGTCGACGTCGCCATCTGCCCCGTCGTCGGGCCGGAGGTGGTCATGGGCTCCACCCGCATGAAGGCGGGTACTGCGACCAAAATGATTCTGAACATGATCACGACCACCGCGATGATCCAGCTGGGCAAGGTCTGGGAGAATATGATGGTGGACTTGCAGATGACCTCCCAAAAGCTCGTCGAGCGCTCCAAGAAGATTGTCATGCAGGCGACCGGCGTGGATTACGAGAGCGCGGAAAAGGCGCTCAAACAGGCGGACGGCCATGTCAAGACCGCCCTGGTGATGATCAAAACCGGCGTGACGCCTGCAGAGGCGCACGATCTGCTCAAAAAGGGGGAAGGCTTTGTCCACCGCGCCATCGCCCTGCATCGCTGAGCCGGCAGAGCTGGCTGAGGCCACCTCCATCGCCGCCCCTCAACTCCCGCGCCGGCGGGGAGGCCTCTCCATTCAGTTGAAATCTTGACTATGTCCATTCTCGAAACCATTGCTGAGATCTTCGCCCGCAACGAGACCGTAGCCCGGCTCGAAAAATCGCTGGCCGGAGGCGAAAGCGTCGTTTTGCACGGCTGCCAGGGCGCGGCGCGTCCTTTTGTTGCACAGCGGCTGCTGCAGAGCACTCACGCCACCTGCCTCTGCCTCTTTCCCGGTGCGGAAGAAGCCAAGCAGTTCTACGACGATCTGACCGAGCTGCTCCCCCCCGACGCGCTGGCCCTCTTCTCTCCGCACGGCAAACAGATGTGGAACGAGGTCGGTCCCCTGAGCCCGGTCGTGGGCCAGCGCCTCAGCGCCCTGGCTACTCTCCTGCGCAAGGAGCCCGCTCTCATCGTCACCTCCGTCCCCGCCCTGCTGGAGAAGGTGGCCGATCCCGCCCGCGTCACCGGCTCGGCCATCAGACTCGAACGCGGCATGGAGTACGCCTTTCCCCGCCTGATCGAGGAGCTGGTGCACGCCGGCTATACCCGCGAGATCCGGGTGGAGAGGCCGGGCGAGATGGCGGTCCGCGGCGGCCTCATCGATCTCTTCCTCTTCGAGGAGAGCCACCCCATGCGCATCGAATTCTGGGGCGACCAGATCGAGTCGATGCGTTACTTCGATATCGAAAACCAGCGCTCGCTCACTCCCATGGAGTCGATCGTCCTGCTCCCCCTCAGCGCCGGCGGGCTATATGGACCCGCTCTGGACCCGCCCTTCGATCAGCTGCCGCTGACAGCGATGCTCACCGATTATCTGCCCCCGGAAGGCAAGCTGTTACTGTTTGATAATACATTAATTAGTAATGAGTTGGATAACTTTGAAAAAGAGTATTCAGTCCGCTTCGACACTTTTATCCAGGACCACCCGAACGAAGGCGGCCACTTTTCCGCGTTCTACAGCGACAAGCGCACTTGCCAGGAGATTATTAACAAGAGGCAAGTTATTGAATTAAATACATTTAGAACACAATCTACTCTGCCGGAAATCGAGTTTTCCACATTCCGCAACAACCATTTTGCCGGCAACCTCAAGCTCTTTATCCAGGAAGTGGAAGCACATCGCCAGAAGGCCCGGCAACTGGGCATCACGCCGAAAGTTGCGGTTCTGTGCGATTCCGAGGACCGGAGCCAGCGCCTCCGCGATCTTTTAGCTCGCGAGGGCACGGAGGAGATCGCCGTTGAAACCCTCAATCTTTCCGAGGGTTTTCAGTGGCCCGCAGAGCAGTTTTTTCTTTATACCGACCGTGAGCTGTACGGCCGCATTCGCCTGCGCAAACAGGACAAGGCGTCGCGGCGGACGGTCTCCTTCGCCGACCTGCTCAAGCTGCAGGAAGGGGACTATGTCGTCCATATCGAGTACGGGGTGGGTGTTTTTCAGGGGCTCAAACAGATCGATGCTTATGGACGCAGCCGTGAATGCATCCAGATCGAGTACGCCAATGGCGACAAGCTCTACGTCCCCCTCGAAAAGATGGATCAGGTCCAGAAATATTCCTCCCGGGACGGCTATGTGCCCGTGCTCAACAAGCTGGGCGGCAAGGAGTGGGACAAACTCAAGTCCAGGACCAAAGCCAGGGTCAAGCAGGTCGCCGAGCAGCTCATCAAACTCTATGCCGTCCGCAAGCTCAAGGCCGGTCATCCCTTCTCGCCGGATTCCCTTTGGCAGCAAGAGCTGGAGGCCTCCTTCATGTATGACGAGACCATCGATCAGCTCACTGCGGTCAACGAGATCAAGGCGGACATGGAAAAGCCTGTGCCGATGGACCGGCTGGTCTGCGGGGACGTCGGTTTCGGCAAGACCGAGGTGGCCGTACGCGCGGCCTTCAAGGCCCTGACCGATGGCAAACAGGTGGCGGTCCTTGTGCCCACGACTGTGCTGGCGCAGCAGCACTTTGCCACCTTCAGCGAACGGCTGGCGAAATTTCCTGTGCGGATCGGCGTCCTCTCCCGTTTTAAAAATTCGCGTCAGCTCGCCGAGCTCATTCAGCAAGTGGGCCGCGGGGAGATCGATCTGATCATCGGTACGCACCGGCTGCTTTCAAAAGATGTTCATTTCAAGGATCTCGGCCTGCTGATCGTCGACGAGGAGCAAAAATTCGGCGTGCTCCACAAGGAGCGCCTCAAACTGCTCAAGGCCAACGTCGACACCCTTACCCTATCGGCGACGCCGATCCCCCGCACCCTGCACATGGCCCTGATGGGCGCGCGTGACATGTCCCTGATCAACACCCCCCCGGGCAACCGGTTGCCGATCATTACCGAGGTTTGCCGTTTCGAGCGCGACCATGTGCGGGAAGTGATCCTGCGGGAGGTGGAGCGCAAGGGCCAGATTTTTTTCATCCACAACCGGGTTGCTACGATCTCGGGCATCTATCAGCTGCTCTGCGAACTCGTCCCGGAGGTCACTTTTGCGGTGGCACATGGCCAGATGGAGGGGCCTGAGCTGGAGCGGGTGATGACGGCTTTTGCGGAGGGCCGGACCCAGTGTCTCGTCTGCACCATGATCATCGAATCCGGCATCGATGTGCCCAACGCCAACACTCTGATCGTCAACCGCGCCGACCGTTTCGGCCTCGCCCAGCTCTACCAGCTGCGCGGGCGCGTTGGCCGCTCAAACCATCAGGCCTACGCCTATTTTCTCATTCCACCGCTGCGCAAGCTCACGCGCACGGCGATCAAGCGGCTGCAGACCATTCAGGAGTGCTCCCACCTCGGTTCCGGCTACAAGATCGCCATGCGGGACCTGGAGATACGCGGCGCCGGCAATATCTTCGGCGCGGAACAGAGCGGTTTTGTCGAGGCCCTCGGCTACGAGCTCTATGCCAAGATCATCGAGGAGGCTATCCAGGAATTGCGCGAGGAGTTGAACCTGGCGCCGCAGCCCCGGGTGGAAGAGGAGACACAAATTCCGATAGAATCGCGAGTTGAGATCAGGGGGGAGGCGTTTCTTCCCGCCGATTATGTCGAGGCCGCCTCCGACCGCGTCGATATTTACAAACGCCTGATCGAGGCCAGGGCCATGCCGGCGATCGCGGACCTGGAGCACGAAATCCTCGACCGCTTCGGCCCCCTGCCGGAGGCTGCGCGCAATCTGCTCGATTATGTCCGGATCAAAATGCTCGCCCATCAATCCAGGGTGGAGGAGATCGGCTTAAAGGAGGGTAAAATCAACGGTAAATTCTTCCCCGCGGCCGTGCCCAAGGGGGAACAATTCCGTCCGTGGCTGGGTAAAATTGTCAGCAAAGCCTGCTATCCTTTCGAACTTCGCCAGGTCCAGAACAGCCTCCATTTCGAGATCCATCCGGAGCCGGGCGTGGCCCCTCTCGTCCAGATTAAAAAGTTCTTGGAAAGTATTATATAATTAATATATTTATCTAAATTTAGCTCTAATATTGCGGCGGATGCCAGCCTTATGAAAACAGCGACCGTCATGACGGCGAGCTTTCTCTTGCTCGCCCTCGCGACGCTGATGTGCACAAATAAAGAAGAGAAGAGCGTCGTCGCCCGCGTCGGTCAATCGGTACTCACCCTGCAGGATGTCCGGGAGCGAACACCCGGCGCCGGAACCACTGCGGCCAGAGCGCAGGCTGAACGCTATATCCAGCACTGGATCGAATCGGAACTCCTCTACCAGGAGGCCCTGAAGAGCGGTGTGGATAAAGAGGCGGAAGTTCAGCGCGCGCTGAAAGAGATGAGCCGGAATTATATCATCACCGCCTTCTCCGAGCGGGCGGCCGGCGTGTCGGTTTCGGTCAGCGACGAAGAGATCGGGCGCTATTACCAGGAGCAGAAAGAAGAGTTCCAGGCGGAAGCGGATCTCTATCATGCTCTGGTCATTCTGGTGCAGAGCCAGAACGAGGCTCTACGGCTGCGCCGGGAGCTGATGGAGGGCGCCTCTTTCAGCGAGATCGCCAGCCGCCATTCGCTCGACGGCAGCCGCTTCCAGGGCGGAGATCTGGGTTTTGTTCGACTGAGCGCCCTTTCACCCATGATCGCCCGCGCTGTGAGTTCGATGCAGCCGGGGAGCCTCTCGGCGCCGGTGAAATCTGAGCTGGGCTACAATCTCATCCGGCTCGTTGAAGTGCAGCGCAAAGGCACCACCCGCGCGCTTGAGGAGGTGCGCCCGGTCATCGAGCAGCGTATCGCAGCGCGCAAGCAAGAGGTGGCGTTGCAGAACCTCATTTCTCGCCTCAGCAGCGAAGCCGCGCTTTACACGGACATGTCCAAACTATCCAGCCTAACAGGGAAAGAATAACGATGAAGTATATCAAGAAGGTGTTGCGTTTCACGGTCGGTGCCGGAGTAAGAGTTTTTCTCCTGCTGGCGCTCCTGCTGACCCAGCTGCAGGCGCAGCAGGTGCTCGACCGGATCCTTGCGGTGGTCGATGATGATGTGATCCTGGAATCCGAGGTCGCGCAGGGCGCCTACCTCACGGCCATGCAGTACGGGATCGATCCGGCCAAGTCTCCGCGCGAATTCGCCCGGCTCAAGCAGGAGACCCTGACCAGCCTGATCAACCAGAAGATCCTGCTGGTGCAGGCGGACAAGGATACCGTCAAGGCGGATGAGCAGCAGGTTGAGCACTATCTTCAGCAGCAGATGCAGAGTGTGATCCAGCAGCTGGGCGGTGAGGAGCAGGTTGAGGAATATTTCGGCGCCTCCCTCACCAAGGTCCGGCGTAATTACCGGGAGGAGATCGAACGCAACCTGCGCATCCGCACAGTCCAATCCACCAAGATGCAGGGGATAAAGATCAGTCGCCGTGAGGTGGAGGAGTTTTACAAGGTCTACAAGGATTCGATTGGTCCGGTCAAGGAAGCTTTCGACCTGAGCCACATCCTCATCAAGTCGATGCCCGGGGATGCAGCGCGCAAATCGGCTCTGGAGAAAACCGAGGCGCTGCGGCAGCGCATTCTGGCGGGCGAGGATTTCGCTGCGCTGGCGCGTGAAAACTCCGAGGATCCCGGTTCAGCCGCCCGCGGCGGGGATCTTGGTTTCATGTCGCGGGGCGAGTTTGTGCGCGACTTTGAGGAGGCGGCTTTCAAGCTTGAGCCGGGCGCTGTCAGCGAGGTGGTTCCGTCGCAATTCGGTTATCACATCATTCAGATGGTCGAGCGGCGGGGTGAAAAAATTAACACCCGCCATATTCTCATCACCGCCAAGCCTTCGCGGGAGGATGAGGTGGCCGCGGCGGACACCATCAAGGCCATCGCAGCCCAATTGAAGCAGGGAGCGGATTTCGAACAACTGGTCCAGCGCTATTCGCAGGATGAAAACTCTAAAAACGAAAAGGGTCATCTTGGCTTTTTTGAGATCGACCAGCTGCGCGAGCGCGCCAAGGAACTGGTCTTCGCCACGACAGGGCTGAAGGAGGGTGAATACTCCGATCCGGTGCGGACCCAATACGGCTTTCACATCCTCCGCGTCAACCGCCGGGAAGAGGCGCGCGAACTGGATTTCAAGAAGGATTACGACCGGATCCAACGCCTCGCGCTCGACCGCAAAATGGCGCAGGCCTTCGATGCCTGGATTGAGGAGCTCAAGCAGGACGTTCACGTCGAGATCAAGGACGCTCTGTCGAGCTGATGCGTGACCAACCGGATATCTCTCTTCACAAGTCGGCTCGAAACGGGCCGATTTTTTTTCCTGTCACAGGGAGGGGATGCGGATGAACAAAACCAGCAAATGGGTGCTGCTGATCCTGGGCGCTGCGCTGCTGATGCCTTGCGACCGGGGCTATCCGGACGCTTCGGAATTCACCATCGCCCGGCTCAAATATGGCGGGGGCGGGGACTGGTACAACGATCCCTCCAGTGTGCCCAACCTGCTCTCTTTTATTCGCGCCCACTCCGCGCTGGCTGCAGCGAAGGAGGAGGTCCATGTCTCCCTGCTGGACGACAAGCTTTTCGCCTACCCCGTCCTCTTCATGACCGGCCATGGCAGGATTTCCTTCACCTCGCAGGAGGCCGCGCGGCTGCGGACCTATCTTACCAGTGGTGGCTTCCTCTTTGCCGATGATGACTATGGGATGGACGAGCACTTTCGCCGTGAAATCGGCAAGGTCCTGCCGGACCACGAGCTGCTCGAGGTGCCCTTTTCCCACCCGGTTTTCCGTTCACCTTTCTCCTTCCCCGAAGGTTTGCCCAAGACCCATGAACACGACGGCGGTGTGCCCCAGGCATTCGCCATCTTTCACGACGGAAGGATGGTCCTCTTTTACGCCTACAACTGCAACATATCCGACGGCTGGGCGGATCCGGAGGTCCATCACGATCCTCCCGATGTCCGTGAACAGGCCCTGCGGATGGGGATGAATATCATCGTTTACGCATTGACGCATTGAGCGGCAGGTGGTGGAGAGCGGTATGCAGTATGAGGAATTGAAAAAGTTTTCCGTTTTCAGACAGGCGGAGAAGAAGCTGCGGCTCCGCGCTGCTCTGGCGAGATGGGCAACCCAGGCGCTTCTCCTGCTGCTGGCTCTGATCCTGCTGCATTCGCTGATCGCTCTGCCGCCGGCCGGCCGTTATTTTCTTCTGGCCCCCACCCTGCTGTTCCTCCTCTACTCCTGGCTGAAACATGTGCAGCGGCCGCTGGCCGACCGCTTTTTACACCCCAACCATCCCTCCCTGAACAGCATCGCCTTGCGCATCGGCCGCGACTATCCGGAGCTGCAGGACCGGCTCGCCAATGCCCTGCAGATCTCCGCGCGGGCGGAAGAGGGCGAGGAGAGCGCGTCTCCCGAGCTGGTCAACGCTGTCCGCGCGGGCATCCCCTCTCTCCTGGACGGGATTGATCTGTCGCGTCATCTTGACCGCGTCCCCGCCCGCCGCTGGCTGCTGCGGCTGGCTGCTGCGGCCGCGCTCTTCATCCTCGTCTGGCTGCTCTTTCCAAAAACTCTTATGATCGGCCTGGAGCGCACCATCTATCCACGGCGGGACCTCTCCCGTCAGCTTGCGCTCGAATTCCGGGTTCAGCCCGGTGATGGCACGATTGTCCGCGGCGGTCCGGTCACCATCCGGGCATGGACTGAAACCCTGCTCGTCGAGGATCTGCAGATCGCCATCGAACGTTTCGGCCGGCGCGAGCTTTTGCCCATGACCCGCGGCCGGAATGATACCTTCAGCTATGTCATCCCCGCGCTGAGGGATTCCCTCTATTATCAGATTCTCTATCAAAAGTCGGCCAGCAACAAGTACCTGCTGCGGGTTGTGGATCTGCCGATGATCCGCTCGCTGCGTCTGCGTTTGCAGCCGCCGTCCTACAGCGGCGGGGAGCCGATCCTGCTGGAGGAGAATATCGGGGATGTCAGCGCCCTCAAGGGCACGCGTATTGAGTGGAATGCCGAGGCCAACAAACCCGTCGCGGAGGCGAGCCTCTGCTTCAGCTCTGGGCGGAGCCACCCGCTGAACATCACCGGCCGCCATCTCTCCACTAACTTTATCCTGCGCGCCGAAGAGAGCTATTATGCTGAACTGAAAGACGGCAAAGGTCTGGCGAGCGAGAATCCGATCATCTATCATCTGCGTCTGCTCGCAGATCAGTATCCCTTTGTCCGCCTGCTCGCCCCGTCGGGCGATGTCGATCTGCGCGAGGATATGCGTCTTGCCCTCCTGATCCAGGCGCAGGATGATTATGGCCTTTCGGGTCTCACCATCGGCTATCAGGTGGTCGAAGAGAACCGGACGGAGATCGATTCCAGCCGGTTCAACCGGATTGAACTGCCCCTCGGCCGCCCGGGGCAGGCCATCATCAACGTGGCCTATACCTGGGACCTCTCCGCCTCGCCCCTGCTGCCGGACCAGGCGCTCGTCTACTACGTCGAGGTCCGCGATAACGATACGGTCAGTGGCCCGAAAGCGGCGCGGACCGATCTCTTCCGCGCACGCTTTCCATCGCTCTATGAGCTGTATGAGGAAGTGAACCAGGCGCAGGACGAGGCGATCTCCGGCCTGGAAGAAAATTACGAGCAGGGACTGGAGCTGAAGAAAAAGCTCGATGAACTGGCCCTGCAGCTCAAGCGCGCTGACGAACTCTCCTGGCAGAAGAAGCAGGAGGTGGGGGATCTTTTAAAGCAGAAGGAGGAGTTGAAGCAGGAACTCGAGGAGATTGCCGAGCATCTGGATGAGATGGTCGAAAAGATGGAGGAGAACCAGCTGCTCTCGCCCGAGACCCTCAACAAATACCAGGAGCTGCAGGAACTCTATCGCGACATCATGACCCCCGAGCTGCAGAAGAGCATGGAAAAGGTTGCTGAGGCGATGCAAAAGATCGATCCCAGCCAGCTGCAGAAAGCCCTCGAGGAGTTCAAACTCACCGAGGAGGCCCTCAACAAAAGCCTGGACCGCACCCTCTCTCTCCTGAAGCGGCTCCGGATGGAGCAGCAGCTCGATCAGGCCATCCGCATGACTGAGGATCTGCAAAAGCGCGAGCAGGAGCTGGCGGAGAAGGCGATGCAGAACCAGGAGAGCGGGAGGGAAAAACTCGGGCAAGAACAGGAGGGGCTGCAGCAGGATTTGCAAAAGATGGAAGAGGCCATGGACGCCCTGCAAAAGGAGATGGGCAGCCAGCCTGGCATGCCTGAGGAGCAGGTGGCCGCCGCCCGCGACGAACTGGCCAAAGCCGGAATGCGCGAGCAGATGGAGGCCATGCAGGGGGCGATCGCGCAGGGGAATACCGGTCGCATGCAGGAGAGTTCGGAACGGATTCAGGCGGGTCTGGAAAAGAGCCGCCAGCAGCTGCAGCAGGCCAAGGATGCCCTCACCGGCGCCATGATGGAGCGGGCCATGCGCGCCCTGCAGCGGGGGACCCAAAGCCTGCTGACCCTGTCGCAGATGCAGGAGGAGCTGCTGCGCAACTCCTCCGGGATGCCCCAGACCAGCGCTCGCGTGCCTGAGACCGCCGAGCGGCAGCAGCAGCTCTCCTCCAGTCTGGAGCGGGTCATCAACGATCTTTATGCGGCCTCCAAGGAGAGTTTTGGCATTTCGCCGCGCATCGGCAGGGCGCTTGGCCAGGCACAGCAGTCGATGCAGCAGGCCCTGCAGGGGCTGGAAAACCGCGACCTTGGCCAGGCTGGTCAGCAGCAGGGTCAAGCCATGGCCGGACTCAACGAGGCGGTGCTGCAGATGGATGCCGCCATGCAATCGATGGCCCAGGGTCAGGGCGCCGGGATGAGCATGAGCGAATTCATGCAGCAGATGCAGCAGTTGGCGGACGGTCAGGAAGGAGTCAATGCCCAAACGCTCAGTCTGAGTGGCGCGGGGGAAGCCCTCTCCCTCGCCCAGCAGGCGGCGATGTCCCGGCTCGCACAGCAGCAGGGGGGGATACGCAAATCCATGCAGCAGCTGGCCTCCGAGGCCTCCGGCCTCTCCGATCTCCTCGGCGATCTCGAGCACATCGGCGACGAGATGGAAAAGGTGGAGAAAGAGTTGGCCGGCCAGCGGGTGAATCGCAGCACCATTGCGCGTCAGAACCGGATCCTCTCGCGCATGCTCGATTATCAGCGATCGATGCGTGAACGCGAACAGAGTCAGCAGCGCAAGGCGGAGACCGGCAAGGAGTATCATCCCTCCAGCCCTTCGGAACTGCCCGGGGAGCTCGGTCAGCGGCGGGACCGGTTACAGCAGGATCTGCTCCGCGCCAAGGAGGAGGGCTATTCCAGGGATTATCTTGAACTGATCAGGCACTATTTTGAATCACTCGGACAACGTGAAGAAAAACGTTAAATATCTGCTGTTGACTGCCGGACTCCTGGTGGCTCTCTCAAATACAGCCGCGCAGGAGAAGCGGCCGGGAGATCAGGAACTTCGCATCCTCCAGCAGCGGGCGCAGCAGATGGAGGTCGCGGGCCGTCACGATCAGGCGGGCGAACTTTACGGCCGGGTGGCGAGAATGCTGCCGCCGCCGCAAAATCTCAACGCCTATGCCGGTGCGCGGCGCTGCTATGAGCGCAGCAAGGATTTGGACAGCTGGGAGACGCTGATCCACGACCTCCAGACCAGACAGCGCACCCTGCCCTTTCAGGCCGATCTCGCCGAGATCGCCCACCTGCGCGGCGACCGGGAGGGGGCTCTCCGGAAGTGGAAAGAAATCATCGATGACAATCCCCAGGAGGAGCAGGCCTACAAGCTGACCGGTGCGGCGCTGCAAAAGTACTACCTGTATGATGAGGCCGAGAATGTCTATCTGCGCGGGCGCAAGGCTTTCAAGGATCCGCAGCACTTTTTCTTCGAGCTGGTACATCTCTATCAGGAGCAGGGCGATTTCGCCCGCATGACGGACGAGTACCTGGTCTATCTCCAGAAAAACAACGGTCAGCTCGGCTACGTGCAGACGCAGCTGCTTGCCGCCGGGGATGAGCCCGAAGCGGTCCGCCTGATCGCCGGGAGCATCGAACGCGCCATGAAATCGTCTGCAGATTTGCGTCCCCTGGGCTGCCAGCTGCTCGGTGCGCTCTTTACGCAGTCCCGCGATTATAATAAAGCCCTGCGCTGCTATGAAGAGCTCGAGGAGGCGGCGCGGAGCAGAAACCCTGCGGAGGTCGGGCAGTTCTACTACACCTTTGCCCTGGCCGCCATGAGCGATGGCGCGCTGCCCGAAGCGAGAGCGGCGCTGGAGGCCCTGGTCAAGCAGGCGGGGCCGAAGAGTCCGCACCGGGTTCATGCCGCCTTTGCGCTCGCCCAGCTTCTGGAAAGGGAGGCGTCCTATTCCCAGGCCCTGGCCGCTTACGAGTCCTTCATCCGGAGCTATCCCGACTGGCCGGAAACCCCTGACCTCTATCTGCGGGTGGGGTCGCTCCATCTTGACCGCTTTTTCAATCCGGCGGCCGCTGATTCGGTATACCAGCGTCTTTTACAGCGCCCGCATCTGCCGGTCTCCTATCGCCTCCTCGCCCTGCAAAAGCGGGCCGAGTGTGCCATCGCGGCGGGAGATGTGCGCGCCGCGGAGAGGTTTCTCTCCATGGTCCACAGGGAGACCCCGGCCGGGTATGGCCGTCAGCGGCAGGCCGACCTCATGCTCGTACAGATCGATCTGTTTGAAGGAAGGCCCGGCCGCGCGCTGCAAAAGCTGGAGAAGCTGATCGGAGAGGCTGGAGGAGGGGGCGAGACGAAAGCCGATACGGTGCAGAACAATCTGCTCGATCTCTATCTTCTGCTGCGCGGCAGCCGGCAGGATTCTCTGGGGCTGATCCGCTTCGGCAAGGCTTTGTGGCTGCAGCGCCAGCGCAGCCATGCCGCGGCTTTCGACACCCTGGCGGCTCTTCTGGGCGGCTCCGGCAAGGGCGCGCTGGCCGAACGGGCGCGTTTTATGCAGGTTGATCTTTTACGCAAAATGGAACGTCTCCCCGAAGCCCTCGCGATCAGCGCTGCTTTGGCGGCGGACAGCACCGGACTGGCTCCGGATCTCGCCCTGATGACGATGGCCGCTCTTCATGAGGAGTCGAATGAACCGGAAAAGGCCCGGCAATTTTATGAAAGTTTTCTGGAAAAATATCCGGAAAGTATCTATATTGAACAGGTGAGAGGTCACATCCGCCGCCTTGAAGCGCGCAGCCGGTGAAACCTCTCGGGAGCGGGGCAAAAATGCGCAAACTGTTATTCCTGATATTGTGGTTCTTCTCCTCTGCGGCCTTCGGCCAGCAGCTGCTGGTCTATATGGACCTCAGGCAGGAGAACCACCTCAAGGCTTATGGTCTTGCCTATTGGGTACTGGATCACGGCGTTGAGGTGGAATGGCTGCTCAACTACCGCGGCGGCTCTTTTATGATGGCCTACTCGGCGGCGACCGAAAGAGAACTGCGGGTGCGAGGGGTCTCCTATGCCACCCTTTCGGGCGCGGAGGTGAGCGCCATTTACGCCGAGATCGATCGCGAAAACATGGAGGTCGTCAAGCTCGAAAAAGCTCCGGCCGTGGCGGTCTATGCCCCGCCCAACAAGCAGGCCTGGGATGACGCTGTGCTCATGGCGCTCGATTACGCCGAGATTCCCTATACCGTGCTCTGGGATGAAGAGGTGGTCCGCGGCGAGCTGCAGAAATATGACTGGCTGCATCTTCATCACGAGGATTTCACGGGCCAGTATGGCAAGTTCTATGCGAGTTACCGGAATGCCGACTGGTACAGGGATGAGGTGCGAAAGAACGAGACGATGGCGCGCAAACTGGGATTTGCCAAGGTCTCGGAGCTGAAGCGGGCGGTGGCTCACAGCATTCGCGATTTTGTCGCTGCCGGCGGGTTCCTCTTTGCCATGTGCTCGGCGACGGATTCATACGAGATCGCCCTGGCCGCCAGCAAGGTGGATATCGTCGACGCCCTCTTTGACGGCGATCCCATCGAAGCGGGCGCACAGCTCAAACTTGATTACACGCAAACCTTCGCCTTTGAGAATTTCAAGATCGAGACCAATCCCATGGTCTACGAATATTCCGATATCGATGTGCCTCCCTCCTACGCTCCGGTCTCGCGTGGTGCCGAAGGGGACTATTTTACGCTTTTCGAATTCTCCGCCAAGTACGATCCCGTACCGACGATGCTGACGCAGAACCATGTCGCCGCCATCAAGGGATTCATGGGGCAGACGACGGGATTTCAGAAACGGCTGGTAAAAAAGAGTGTCACCATTATGGGAGAAGCCGAAGGTACCGACCAGGTCAAATATCTGCGCGGCAATTTCGGGCGCGGCACCTTCAGTTACCTCGCCGGCCACGATCCGGAGGATTTTCAGCATTTTGTCAACGATCCACCCACGCAGCTGGCGCTCCATAAAAATTCGCCCGGATACCGGTTGATCCTGAACAACATTCTTTTTCCGGCTGCGCGCAAGAAAGAGCTCAAGACCTGACCTCTCCCCCGCAAGCTGCGGAGTTATCATCGGCCGCCGGGTTTACCAATTCAGATGAGGGGTGATGTTAAAACGCAGACCAGTCCCTGAACGCATCATTGCGGCGGAACCCTATTCTGCGCTGGCCCAGATCTACGACCAGGTGATGAATCACGTGGAGTATGATCGCTGGGCCCGGCATCTGATCCGGCTCACCCGGCTGCACGGAGGGGCGCCGCAGACGGTACTCGATGTCTCGTGCGGAACCGGAACGCTTTGCCGCGAGTTTCAGGCGCGCGGATTCAGGGTTCTGGGCTGTGATGCCTCGCTCCCGATGGTGAAAAGGGCGGCGGCTGGCAGCGGCAGCAGCTCCGCCATCCCTTACTGGTGCGCCGCAATGGATCGGGTCGCATTGCGCACACCGGTCGGGCTTGTCCTCTCCTCCTATGACAGCATGAACTATCTTCACGAGCCGGGCCAATGGCATGCCGTTTTCCGGCAGATCCACAGTCTGCTCGAGCCGGGAGGACTCTTCATTTTCGATATCAGCACACTGCGCAACTCGCAGGAGATATTCGCCGACTATGTTCACCGGGAAAAATTTCCGGAGGGCTCCTACCGGAGGACGTGCCACTTCGATGCCGGGGCGAATATCCAGTATAATTATTTCGAGATAGAATTATCCGGCGCACCCGGCTGTTTATATAAAGAGGTGCATTCTCAATCCATTCGCGCCCTCGCGGAGGTCGAAGACTTTATCGCAAAAAGCCCGTTCATCCTCCTGGGCAGTTATGCCAATTTCACCCTGCGGCCCGGCAGTGAAAAGGCGGAGCGGGTTCATTTCGTCCTGAGGAAAGGGCGTGAAACGTGAGTGTAGCGGGAGCTGCGAGCATGGTTGAACTGCAAAGTGTCCGCGTCACCTATGCCAATGGAGAGGGCATAGATCAGATCACCTTTTCAGTGGCGCCAGGCGAACTGGTCTTTCTGGTGGGGCCGAGTGGCGCCGGCAAATCCACGGTGCTGAAGACCATCTACATGGACAAGCTGCCGGATGAGGGGCATGTCGTCGTCGGCAGCTACAACTCTCTTTTCATCAGGAAGGGAGAGATCCCCTTTTTGCGGCGCAAGCTGGGCATCGTCTTTCAGGACTTTCGTCTTTTCGCCGACCGGGATATTTTTGAAAATGTCGCATTCACCCTTGAGGTGATCGGCGCCCGGCAGAAAGAGATCAAGCGGCTTGTGCTGCGCGCCCTCGCCGATGTGGGATTGAGTCACAAGGCGCGCAAGATGCCGGATGAGCTTTCGGGGGGCGAACAGCAGCGGGTTGCAATCGCGCGGGCCATTGTCAACGAACCGCTTCTCCTGCTCGCGGATGAGCCGACCGGCAATCTCGATCCCGACACGGCTTCAGGGATCATGGAGGTGCTTTTGCGCATCAACACCCGGGGCACCTCGATCCTGATGGCCACACACAATTATGATATGGTGCAACGTTATCGCGGCAGGATCATCAAAATCAACAACGGCCGTCTGGTGGCTTAATCCTGTAACTGGCGGATTGGAATGAGCTTACGTCGTGTTTTCAAAGAGACTTCGGATGGTTTCAGGCGCGCCTGGGGTTCCTGTCTGCTCTCCATCCTGACGATCGCCTTTTTCCTGTTGCTGCTGGGTTTTCTCGCCCTGGTCTCCGCTAATATCGATCATTTCAAGCAGACGCTCAATGACCGTTTGCAGCTGCAGGTTTTCATTTCCGGCACGCTGGACGATCAGGAGATCGGGGCGCTTTCACAGCGCATCAGCCGGATTGCCGGAGTGACCAAGGTAACTTTTGTCTCCCGGGAGATGGCCGCCGAGGAGTTTCAGCGCGAGTTTGGGCGCGAGCTGTTCGCCGCCCTGGAGGTGAATCCCCTGCCCTCCTCCTTCGTCGTCCGGCTCGGCATCGCGGGCGAGAGTGAGGGACGGATCAAGCAGATTGCCTCCCGCATTGAGGAGGAGGCGGGCGTCGATGAGGTAGTCTATCATTTCCAGACCCTTTTCAAGCTGCAGCGTTACGCCAGCGTTGCGGCGACGACGAGCTGGATACTGCTGCTTTTTGTGACGCTGGGTTCGCTATTCGTCGTCTCAAACAACATCCGACTGGTCATCTCCGCGCGCAAACAGATCATCTCCACGATGCGGCTGGTGGGGGCCACACCGGGTTTTATACGCACGCCCCTGATTCTGGAGGGCACGCTGCAGGGGGCGGCGGGCGCTCTTCTGGCCGGGGCGGGCCTCTACTTTGTCAATTCCATACTGGCGCAGCTGGTGCCGGGACTGCTGCAGCTGCCGCCGGAGAGCCTGATCATCCTGTTCGTGCTCGGCTGTTTTCTCGGATTTCTTGGCAGCCTGCTGGCGATCAAGCGCTATCTGTAAGGGTTGACCGCCGGCCGAGTGCATAAATTTTTCTTGCTTGAGCAGGTATTAATTGTTAATTTAAAGATCGTTATAAACTGGTCTGATTTTTGCGTAAATAATTATGACACTGGATGACTTGACAGAACGCGAACGGCAGGTATTCCTTTCGATCGTGCAAAGTTTCATCGACACGGCTGAACCGGTCGGTTCGCGCTATTTGTCCAAATTCCCCAAATTGAACCTGAGTCCGGCTACCATCCGCAATGTGATGGCCGATCTGGAGGAGAAAGGGCTGATCCGTCAGCCGCACGCCTCCGCAGGACGGGTGCCTACGGACGGGGGGTATCGCGCCTTTGTAGATGGCATGATCGGTGGTGTCAAGCTCAATGCCTCCGAGCGGCGTTCTATCGTCGAGCAGCTCAATAGATTCGCTGAGGATGTCGACCTCATCGTCGACCAGGCGTCGCATGTGCTCAGTAACATCACCAGCCAGCTGGGCGTGGTGCTGGCCCCGCGCTTCAACCAGGGCCGGCTGGAAAAGATCGAGCTGGTTTCAGTATCGGAAGAAAAGATCCTGGTCATCATGACCATAAAATCGGGTCTGGTTAAGACTATCATTGTCGAGATGGATGAAAAGGTGCCCGGTCATCTCCTTGAGGCGGCCAGGCAGATTCTCAACGAACGCCTGCACGGGTTGACCATTCAGGAGTTTCAGTCCTCCTTTGAAGAACGTTTTTCGGACCTGGATGAGAAAAGCAGACAGGTTCTCAACAAGATCAGGACCAGGGCTGAAAAGCTGGTCGGGTATGATCCGGCGGCCTCTTTTCACGTGACCGGGGCCGGCAAGATCATCCAGCAGCCCGAATTTGCTTCCCAGGAGAAGGTGGGCATCATTCTCGATTTGATCGACCGCCGCGACCTCCTGCTGCGTGTGCTCGAGGAATCGGACTGCAGCGGGGTTTCCATCGTCATCGGCGATGAGAACAAGCAGGAGGTGCTGAAGCACTGCAGCGTCATCACCACCACCTATTCCATCGACGGGGCCATTGGAACTATCGGCGTGATCGGTCCGACACGGATGCAATATGCCAAGATCATCGGACTGGTTCAGTTTATGGCTGAAACCCTGGGTTATGTTTTAAACAAGCAAAACAAGAAAGGCAGCGGGTTTTAAGGTAATGAAGGAAGAACAGGAACAGAGTGACAAAGATCAGGCGGTAGTGGACAGCAGGGAGACTCTTCCCGAAGCGGAAAATCAGGAAACCGGCCGGGAGGAGAACTTTACGGAGAGGGAGGCAGAAGAGACGGAGAAGGCGGCTGACGACAACGCCGCGGCCATCGCCGCTCTGACCGCCGAAAACCAGAAATTGAGGGACCAGCTGCTGCGGCTGGCGGCGGAGTTTGACAATTATCGCAAGCGCAGTGACCGGGAGCTGACCAGCTGTATCAGCAATGCCAATTTCGATCTGATGGCCAGACTGCTGCCCGCTCTCGATGATCTGAATCGTATCGTGGCGGCGGGCGAGGACGGCGCTGAACCGGCTGCCCTCGTCGAGGGCATCAACCTGCTGCATAAAAACATCCTCAAGGCGTTTCAGGAGGGAGGACTGGAGCCGATGCAGACCATCGGTGAAGAGTTCGATCCCCTCTTGCACGACGCCCTCCTGCATGTTGAGGTCCCCGAAAGCGGGCCGAACAAGGTCGTCGAGGAGCACAAGAAAGGCTACTATTTCAAGGGCAGGGTCTTGCGCCATGCCCAGGTTGTTGTGAGCAAGTAAATTCATCTGCTGGATGGAAGCAATATAGCATATGGCAAGCAAGGACTATTACGCAGTTTTGGGTGTGAGCCGCAATGCGGATGCGGATACTATCAAAAAGGCCTATCGCAAACTGGCCATGGAGTATCATCCCGACAAGAATCCGGGCGACAAGGCGGCCGAAGAAAAGTTCAAGGAGATCGCCGAAGCCTACTCGATCCTGTCCGATGCGCAGAAACGGCGGCAGTATGATCAATTTGGCAGCGAGGGGATGCGCGGCGGAGGCGGAGGGGGTTTTGATCCCCGCGGCTTCGGCGACCCATTTGATATTTTCCGCGAGGTGTTTGGCGGCGGCTTTGGTGACATCTTTGGCATGGGCGGGGGCGGCGGCCGCCGCGCGGCGGCGCAGCGGGGTACCGATCTGCAGGTCCGCCTGAAACTGGACATGGAAGAGATCGGGCGCGGCGCTTCGAAAAAAATCAAGATCAAAAAACTGGTTCGCTGCGAAAAATGCGGCGGCAGCGGAGCCAAAAGCGGCACTTCGATGACGACCTGCCCTCAATGCCAGGGCCGGGGCGAGGTAGCCTATCGTCAGGGCTTTTTCTCCATCAGCCGTACCTGCGGCCGCTGCATGGGCGAAGGCAAGATTGTCGAACACCCCTGTTCGAGCTGCGACGGCGAGGGACGCGTGCGGGGAGAGAGCACCCTGGATGTCGAGATCCCCGCCGGTGTCGCAGAAGGACAGTATCTGACCATCCGCAATGAGGGCAATATCGGCCTGCGCGGCGGACCCAGCGGGGATGTGCTGGTGATCATCGAAGAGAAGCCGCACCCCCATTTTCAGCGCCACGGCAATGACATTCTCTATGATCTCAACATCAGCTTCCCCCAGCTGATCCTCGGGGATGACGTCGAGGTGCCCACCCTGGAGGGCAAGGCGCGCATCACCATCGCTCCCGGCACCCAGAGCGGCAAGATCCTCAGGATGCGCGGCAAGGGCATTCCCAATCT
>ENA-UOWO01000350-UOWO01000350.1-activated-sludge-metagenome-genome-assembly--contig:-NODE-350-length-68987-cov-11.576380_pt1 | contig 68987 bp, 58 predicted proteins | sample MGYA00238148_ERZ761564 | MGnify/ENA primary metagenome ERZ761564 (study PRJEB28885, sample SAMN05720194) | activated sludge metagenome | isolation source: Anaerobic digester | place: USA...
GTAAAGGTAAAGAAAAGCACGAAGAGTACAAGTTTCATTCTTTTCTGAAAAATTGATAAAAAGTCACCGCTTTACCTCCTGAACGCACCACCACCAAATACCTCCCGGCTACCAACTGGTTCAGGTTTAATTTCTTCAAATGTTTACCAGCCTGTAAACCAGGAAAATCTTGCTTGACCAATTCTTTTTTCAGGGTATTGTACACACAAATTTGTACCTCTCCAGCCTGAGTAAGGCTAAAAGGAATACTCGCCTCATTGCTGAAGGGATCTACCGAACAAGGGGCCAGTTTCGCCCATTCTTTGTCATTGGTAGTCGATTCAGCCATTTCTGCTGGACTCAGCGTAGGCGCTGGCGGACGGTTGTTTGGTCCGTTTTGGGCCAACAAAGCTGCTTTTTTGTTGACGATTGTCAATACACTGCCATTGCTGGGTTCCCAAAGTTTGAGGCCAATGGGCAATACAAAAGGGCTTTTGCTTTCCATGACGCCCTGAGATTGATCTGAAATAACGGTGCGCACTTCAATTTTTCCCAGTTCAACATAAATAAGGTTGAAGTGATTGAAGCTACCGCTGTTTCGGGTCCATTTTTTATTGTCATCGCTGTTCCGCAGGGGTGCTCCCCAACAACCTTCGCCCACATACACCGTGCCACGTTCGTCATCACGAATGAACCCCTCTGCACTGCCAATTTCTTTGGACACCCGAATGGGGTAAGTCCATTTGGCTACGTGGCTATCCGATTCCAGCGCAAGTTGTACCTGATGGTACAAAAACAAAGGTGCCCAGTTTTGTACCAGATCATCGCGTTCTGGTTTGCCCGTGGTATGCGGGCGCATGGCGTGGTGGTACTGGGCAAAACGCCAAGTAAAACCTTTGGCGCCATTCAGTTCCCGTTCCAGCCAGGTTTTTTGATCTCCACCACTGGCTGCCATGGTATTGAGGGTAAGCAGTCGGAGTAAGTTGCCACCAAAACTCAAGGCGTAGTAAGCATCGGGATAAGGAATATCAAAAATTTCTTGCAAACTGCGGTTGTCCATTTCATGGTTGCCCCGAGCCACTACGACAGGCGTAATGCGCCCATCACCCCCGATGGTGTATTGCCAATCGTCGAGCCAAAGCAGCCATTCCGGGCCCGTATCGGTAGCTGTCATGTCGCCATTGAACAACACAAAATGGGGGCGTATTTTTGAGACCAGCGTATTGGCGCTGATGCGGGCTTCGCGGTTGTTGCGAGAATCTCCCCCGGAGATGATCGACAAGCGTTCGGTAGGAACGTTGGGAACGGTACGGAAAGAATATCGCCTGCTGAGTCCTTCGCTGTCTTTGACCACAAAAAAATAAACTGTATTGGGCTTGAGCCCCGTGAGTCGGGCAAAATGATTGTTGAGTCCACGTGCAGTTACGACCTGATCGGGTTTGCGTTTGAGCCGGTAGAGTTCCGCCTTTTGACCATTGTCGACTTCATCGTAGTAGATCATGGGGGTCGTTCCACTCAGCTGATCCCAGGCAATCACCATTGAAGTTGCAGGATCATCGCGCCACATTGCACGGAAACGGGCAGTTTTAGCCTCTAGGGCAACAGCATTCAACAGTGCCAAAAAACAAACAACCAATCGGGTCATAGACAATTATTTAAACAACACTACATTTCATCGCAATCAAAAGCGAAGATATTGTACTTTTGCGCGTGAATATTCAAAGCGACAATTTATTGTACCATGAAGGATACGGTAATTTTTGATTTGATTCACGAAGAGTTGGATCGCCAACGGAAGGGAATAGAGCTGATTGCTTCCGAAAACTTCACCAGCCAAGCCGTGCTTGATGCGATGGGTACCTGCCTCACCAACAAATATGCTGAGGGTTACCCAGGCAAACGTTATTATGGAGGTTGTGAAGTTGTGGACAAAATTGAACAAATTGCCATCGACCGTTTGTGCACTTTGTTCGGGGCAGAATACGCCAACGTACAACCCCACTCTGGCGCACAGGCCAACGCAGCCGTTTTTCTGGCTTGCTTGACCCCTGGCGATCGGGTATTGGGCTTCAATCTCGCTCATGGTGGACACCTTTCGCACGGCTCACCGGTCAACTATTCCGGCAAAGTCTACGAAGCACACTTTTACGGGGTAGAGCAGGAAACTGGCTTAATTGACATGGACAAGGTTGAAGCTACCGCCCTGGAGGTTATGCCAAAACTGATTGTTTGTGGTGCTTCTGCGTATGCCCGCGATTGGGACTACGCCCGGTTCCGCGCCATTGCCGATAAAGTTGGTGCACTGTTGTTGGCCGACATCGCCCATCCGGCGGGTTTGATTGCAGCCGGATTGCTCAACAACCCGATGGATCATTGCCATATCGTTACGTCTACGACCCACAAAACCCTGCGCGGGCCACGTGGAGGGATCATCATGATGGGGAAAAATTTTGATAACCCTTGGGGTCGTGCGACCAAAAATGGCGAAAAAATCAAAATGTCGGCCATCCTGAATAGCGGGGTATTCCCAGGGATGCAAGGTGGTCCACTGGAGCACGTCATTGCGGCCAAAGCCGTGGCTTTCCAGGAAGCACTACAACCCGAATTCAAAGCCTACGGCCTACAAGTGATGAAAAACGCCAAAATTATGGCGGATGCTTTTGTACAAAAAGGCTACAAAGTAATCTCTGGCGGAACCGACAATCACCTGATGTTGCTGGACCTGCGCTCGAAAAATGTAACGGGTAGAGATGCTGAAAATGCGCTGGTACGCGCCGACATCACCGTAAACAAAAATATGGTGCCCTTCGATACCCAATCACCCATGGTGACTTCGGGGATCCGGGTAGGAACCGCAGCCATCACCACCCGCGGCTTCCAAGAAGCGGATTGTTTGAAAGTAATTGATTGGATTGATACGATTCTTTCTGACGTTAAAAATGAAGGACTCATCATTGCAACCCGCAATGAGATCAACGCGTATATGGAAAACTTCCCTTTGTACGCTGAGCAACCTGTAATAGCCTAAAAAGGTTCGAGGGGTCGGGAGTTCGAAGGTTCGAGGGTTGTCGAACCCCCGAACATCGAACCCCCGAACCTTAAAACCTTAAAAGCCATGTTAAAAGTAGCCATCCTCACCGGCGGAAACGTCGCCGAGCGCAGTGTATCCCTCAAAAGTGCTGAAACGGTACGCAAGCACCTGAACGATCAAAAGTACGAGAAGTACGTGATCGAACTCAATGGCACGCAGTTTACGGAGCAAGGTACAGGCGTGGTGGTCAACCTGAATGATTTCAGTTTGCCTGCGCCCAATGGCAACATCAAATTCGATTTGGTGTACCAGATGTTGCACGGGCATCCTGCTGAAGATGGTTGTTTACAAGGCTACTTTGAGGTGTTGGGCATTCCCTACACTGGCTGCGAGGTGATGGCCAGTGCCATTACGTTCAACAAACAGGCTTGTAAGGATTTTTTGCGCAGCCACAACATTCCAATGGCGCCATCCAAAGTGCTGCGCAAAGGAGAGACCATCAATTGGGTTGAGTTGGAAGCCATGGGCGTTCCCGTGTTTGTCAAACCCAACAAAAACGGCAGCAGCTATGGCGCTTCCAAAGTCAATACGGGGGATCAATTGCCGGGAGCCATTGAGCACGCTTTTGTCTACGACGATGAAGTGGTGGTAGAAGGTTTCCTCAAAGGAACCGAGTTTTCAAATGGCGTCTTGCGCCGTAATGGCGAAGTAGTGGTGCTGCCCATCACCGAGATTGTGCCCCACAACGAGTTTTTTGATTTCAAAGCCAAATACGAAAACCAAAGCCAGGAGATCACCCCGGCACGACTGACTCCCGAACAAACCGCCCAGGTACAAGCTCAAACCAAACTAATTTACGAAGCCGTTGGCTGCCGGGGCATCTGCCGTTTTGACTACATCCTGGTAGGGGATACTTTCTTCTTCCTCGAAGCCAATACCATTCCGGGCATGTCCGAACAAAGTATCGTACCCCAACAAGCGCGTGCCCACGGTTGGAGCATCACCGAATTGCTGGATGCAGCGGTGGATGAGGCTTTGGAAAGGCAGGCGATGAAGTTGAGTGTGGGGAATTGAGGTAGCCCACCGCCCCACAAAACCCACCAAATGTAAAATACTTTACTTTTATTTGATCTTTTGTGATCCTTATTTGACTCCTAGTCACTATTTTCACAGCGAGATAACCACTTTACGCCTTCAATTTCAGTTGCCAATGGCGACAATCTACCTCTATTCGAGATAATCCCAACATCTCCAAAAAAAATTCAGTATGGTCTAACAGATGTTAGGCCTGAGTAATTCCGCCCCTGGAATCAAGGCATACTTGTACCAATAGAACAACTGTATCACATCTGGTTTTAAACCGTTTTACTTACTTCTACATTGCTCAATATGAGGAGGCTACACTATTATGGGTTGTGGGTGCTTGTTGGGATTTTGTTGTTTTATGGATGTAAACAAGATACCACTGCGTGGTCTGATTTGATCAAAGACCGTGCTCATACGCCAGAGCTTAACGCTTCATTTCAAGAAGCATTCTCTCTGAGGTATCAACGCAACTACCCTGCGGCTGCTCGTGCATTTGAAAGTGTATTGAAAGACAAAACCATTGGGCGAAGTACTCAAATTGATGTGCTGAATCAGTTGGGATTCATTTATTTGGAGATGGGGGATACCGCTGCTGCCATACCACTGCTGGATAAACTAGCCAAACAGGAATCAGATTTTAATGCGTTTCAACGGGCGGACTATTGGTACAATTTAGGGGTACTGAATTTGCAACGGATCAACCCAGACGAAGCTAAAAAAAACCTGGAGGATGCCTTGCGTGTTTATATCGCCAAATATCCTCGGGGGCACCTGCGCATTGCTATGGCGTATACACAAATGGCCATGCATCAATTGGATTTTGGATTGAATACAAAAGAAAAATATAACAGTATTAATACTGCTTTCCGCAGTTATTATTATGCCAATCCGAAGGATTCAACACTTTATCCTTATGCTGATAAAGTGAATTTCTTAATGGCTCATTACTATCGAATGGTAAAAAGAGATTACCAGGCTGGGCTCAACCATTGTCGCCTGGCTGAAAAATTGATCCAAAGATTTCCTTTTAAAGATACAACATTGTGGGCTCGTTGCCTTGTCGTAAAGGGAATGTTGTTAAAAAAAGCAGCAAGATACCCTGAAGCCGATTCAACCCTTAATGAAGGCCTTAAACTGTTGGTCCACCAAAGAAAAAACTCAATCTTTATTCAAGAAGTGTACCGTTTTTTGGTGGTAAATGCCGCCGGAAGATCAGGATCAGATATAGTGCAAGAATCCAAAGATGAGGCTGAAAAACTGTATAAAAAATATAGGATAGCCCTAAGAACCCATTTGGTGAAGACGGGTCAAAAGGAAATTTATGTGCTAAGCGATGACCTAGATGCTTATTACAGCTTTTTCCGGATTGACAAAAAGGCAGAGGATTGCTTTAAAGCCAGCAAAGCAGTATTAAAAAAAATAAATCCGCAGATACCTTCATATCAATACTATCGGGAATCAGCATACGGTTCATTGTCCAGAACGGGACTCATAAACAAAAATTACCAGCAAGCACTAGATGACCAACTTGAGGCCTTTAAAACGGATATCAATCCCAGTGTTTCGAGCAAGATAAACAGCTGGACAGACGCGATGAACCCCAAGTATTACAATTTGAGAACCAATTCATTTTCTGAATTTAGAAGTATTGGACAAATTTACCTGTCCAAATACAAAGAAGAAAATGATGTCAAAGACTTGGCAATAGCGCTAAGACTTTTTGAAGTGTCCGATAGTTTGATGAGCTTGAGTCTGACCATGAGTGAAGGGGGAGTCCTTTCTTACCATCAGGAGATAGGAAATGTTGCTTATGGTTCTGCACTTGAGACCACTTATCTGGCTTTTAACCGGGCCAATCAATATCCTCACCTGCTAAATAAAGACAAAATTCTAAATCTGGCATTTCGATTTATTGAACGTCAAAAAACCTATATCCTAACCAGAGAAGACATACCCTCAAAGAGTTTGGCGAAATATTATACCATCAAAATAAAACAAGTGGCCGCCAATATTGCCAAACTAGGTGATGGAGGCTCGAATAAGGATAGCATATTGAGCTTGGTCAAAGCTAATTTTGAATACGATAGCCTGCTGAACAAACTTTCGCAAAAGGCAACAGATCGGTTTAATCAAAATATTCCAACCGTTCAGAACATACAGTCTGGTTTGAAAGACGATGAAGTACTGCTGCAATACAAAGTATTTAATGACTTGACTTATGTTTTTGGCATCAGCCCTAATACAATTTTTTTTGGCACTGTAGACTCCACAAAAAAACTTCAAAGATTGGTTAGCCAGTTTTTCAAATTGATTAGGTCTCCTAAAATAGACCATTTCGATTACGCAGGCATGAATCGTGCAAAAATGGTTTACGACCTTTTGCTTAAACCTGTTTTAAGCAAAGTTCAAGCCCCTAGAAATGCCACTTTAATCATCATACCGGACCAATTTTTAACTGACCTGCCTTTTGATGCTTTGCCGACAAGGCTGAATGCCAAAGTAAATGAATGGGTGAAAGTTGACTACTTACTTAAAAAACACTACGTTGTTTACGCCCCGTCCTGGAAAATATGGCAAAAGAATCGCTCTACTCATCTGTCCAATTCAAAATATCCCGCTGCCTTTTTTTCCTACACCATTCAAGAGCCTCCTACTTCAAAATTGGCTTTGACTGGTGCAAAAAAAGAACATGAGGCGCTGGCTAATTTTGCCAGTACCACACCGTATTTTGGACCAGATTGTTCTGCCGCAACGTTTTATAAAAATGCGGCTAGGTTCAAAATTTTGCACTTCTGTTTGCATGGTAAAAGCGATCTTTCAAAACTTGATGGCAATAGAATTTATTTTAAAATTAAAAGGATAATGGAAGACTCATTGAACGGTGATCAAATTGCCAATTTAGATCTAAACCGTAAATGGGCTATTATTTCTGCATGTGAAACAGCAGTTGGTCAAACCAATGCTGAAGGAACCTATTCTTTGTCGCGTGCTTTTTTACAGGCAGGTTGTGCTTTTACCATTTCCTCACTTTGGAAAATCAATGCGGGTTCAACCAGTACTATTTTAGCGGATTTTTATCAAAACCTATCTACCGAAAAGCAACCCTGGAAGGCATTGACCAATGCCAAGCGCAATTTTTTAAAAGATGACAACTACCCCCCTTACCATTGGTCTGGGTTGATTCCTACCATTTAAAGAAGAGTTACTGCCCGGGATTAAGATGCAAATTAACAACCCCAAATCCTTCAGCTGTTCCCGCTTAAAATTACCGTTATTCTTATAGCTGATTACTTATTGATGAAATTATAACAATTTAAGCGCCCACTTCCTAATGCGACAGAAGTAGCGATGTAATCGGCATTGGATTTAAGCTGATCTTTAATGACTTTGATGGGTGTTGATCCGTGTTTGGCAAGGTAGAGCGCAACGGCTCCAGATACATGTGCTGCGGCCATAGATGTTCCATTTTGAGCAATGAGCCCATTGTTGTTACTTGCATCCAGGGAGATGATTTCAAATCCCGGAGCAGCAACGCTGATCTCATTACCCCAGTTTGACCCCGGAGCTTTACGGTCAAGTTGATCGGTAGCCGCAACTACAATTGTATTTACTTCCAACGCAATCCAATAATTACGTACGTTTTCATTTTTATTGCCAGCGGCAAAAACGCAAACTACGCCTTTTCCTAGGGCATAGTTTATAGCCAAGCGCAAGGTTTCGTCATGCGGAATACGCTCGTCATTTGCCCAACTGTTGTTGATAACCTGTGCGCCTTTGTCCACTGCGTACTTGATGGCGTTGGCTAAGATAATAGAACTTGAGGTTCGGCCAGAAAAAGCTTTGATGGGAATGATTTTCGCCTCTGGAGCCACTCCAATCACTCCTTTTCTATTGTTTCCAACTGCAGCAATGATCCCGGCAATATGAGTTCCATGGCCAATCGCATCGCTCAAGTCAGAATCGTCAGCTACAAAATTGTGCCCAATGATTTTCCGGTCGGCATCGCGAGCTAGGTTTCGCGCTAAATCAGTATGTTGGATATTCACCCCTGAATCAATCACAGCAACTGTGATGCCTTTGCCTTTGGAAATGTTCCAGGCCTTTTCACATTCAATCTTTTGTAAACCATATAAATTGCTAAATTGGGGGTCACTAGGCGTCCAACTAAGCCGGTAGCTGTGATTCAATTCAACAAATTCTATATTATTGGGGTCACTTTTTTTAATGCCTTCAAGAATGTTGTCAATGCCCCCTTGATTGTTGATTGTTGATTCGCTGAGTTCAAGTTGCCAGATTTGGTAGAGTTTTCGTTCTTGCTCCTCCATGGCATTCAGCGCATCTTGAAGGAGTTCATCTGAAGACTTATCTCCTCGATCTGAAACGGTTTGTTTTTCGAGATACCCACCAATGGCTTGTTGCTCGTTGAGCACTCTTTTAAGCAAACCTTCATCAGATCGATCGCGGGTTTTAATTACAGAATCTATAATGTTTTGGACTTGCTCTTGAGTTGTCTGATTTTTGAATCCAAAATTTATAATGGCCATAATGGTAGGCTTTAATGGTTAAAAAACAGCTTAAAATCAAATGCTCTTACCCAAAAGATCTTTGCGCAAAGGCTGATAGGTCACACCACTGTATTCAAAAATATTGAACTCCACAGGTATGGTGTGGTCATTTCCGACCCTGGCAAAATTCGTAAACCTCATCTGCAATTCGTCGCAAAAGTAGGAGCGTTGGTAAATACCAATGTAAAATTTGGATTCCATTTTTGGATCCGCATTCAGGGCATCCAGATAAATTTGCTGATCCTGATGCCACAACTTTAGTACCTCTTCGGCGGTTTCTCGGGCACAATCGTCACTGTCCAAAAACCGATTCGGGATTTTGTACCACCAGATGGACATATCTGATGAGAGCATTGGAATCAAGTAATTGTTGAACTGCACTTCATAATGTAGTGAAGCATCGGTACGGTAAACTTTATCTTCGTCCTTGAAGTAGAACAGCAAAAATTTTTCTTCTCCCGCTTGCGCAATACTTCTTTCTTCTCCTTCGTCCCCTGGTATAACAATAGATTTTACACAATTGCTACTGGATGTAGTAAGGGAAAGATCCGCCGCCTCATCGTCTGCTTCGCAGGGGTGTTCGGAAGAAGGTGCTAAAATATTTTTTCCCTCTGGGGTCAGGTTGAGTAAAACTTTTTCAAAAACAAAATTGATTTTTTCCGCTCCAGTCAGCGGAGAAGTACTTGGCGCAGGTGAGTGAATAGTAACTTCCTTGGTGATTGGATCAATTTGGTATTCAACGAACTGTAACATTTCAGGGACAAACCAAAATGCTTCTTCAAAACTGTAGTTGGCTTCTCGCAATCTTGAAGTCTTGCCTTGGAAACAATAGCGGATATCATCAGGATTGTCCCCTAATTGAATGGATTGCAGGTAGTGAGGCTTTTTGTCGCGCAAGGCAATATCTTTGGAAGCTTCAGGAGGAGGAATCCGAAGGGTACCTTGTCTTCTCTGCTTCCATACTCCGGGTATTGGATTAGACGGCATATCTATATTGCTTTAATCGATGAAATCAACAACATTCCTTTATGATCATACCCCATAAAACGTTAGGTAGAATGTTCACTTTTTTTTGTTTTTTTCAATTTTAGCCCGCAATCTTCGAACCTCCTCTTTATTTCGAAACCCCTCATCCTCGAGCATACCTGTTATGGCATTTTTGCTCTCTTCTTCTTTACCACTCAAATATAAACTCATTGCATAAAACAATTCTGCCTGTTGGTTATGGTTGTAATCAGATTTTGCAAGTTTTTCAAAAACGACTTCTGCCTGTTGAAAATGCCCAGCTCGTAGTGAAGCAACCGCATAGTTGAAAAGTAAATCTCTATTTTTGGTTTTTCGGTATTCTTCCGCAAATAGTTTAGCTGCCTCCCCAAACCTTTTCTTATCAAATTTCATCTCCGCTTCTGAACGTGCCTCTGCTTGATCCTGTAAGCTATGAATTTCGGCAGGAAAACCCAATTTTCGGTATGCTTTGGTATCACGTGGTGCAAAAATGATCCAAACAATTGCTACAACCAGAATCGCAAAAGTTGCAACCGCGCTCAAAATGGGCCGCAAGGGAATCACTTTTGGGCTTTGAGTTACCGGTACGGCCTCCACCATTGCTTTGACCCTTGCCCTATTTGGATCCGCTTGTTCAAGTGTATGAATCAACTTGGCATATGATTTGGCTTCTGCGTAAAAAGCCTGATCTTCTTTTAATTTGCGTTTCAAGGCTTTCGCCTCTGCTCCTGATAAAGCTCCTTTGAGGAACAATTCCAGGTTTTCTAGTTCTTGTGGTTCAATTGCCATCATTTTTGTTTTTTAGGTAATAAAATTTTCTTTAACTTATCTAAACAATAAAATTTTCGTTGCCTACAGTTGTTTGCGTTGCCCAATTCAGGCATTAATTCCAATATCTCTGCGTAACTTAAATCCTCCCAATAATGTAGCGTTAACAATTGCCGACAATCAGACGATAATGTATATAGGGCATTTGATAATTTTTCGAACTCCCGCTTTTTTAAATCATCAGGTCCATCATCATCGGGTAGGGTGATAAGAACCGCGTCTAAAAGATCCGAAAATTCCTCATATACTTCTCTTTTACGAAAAAATTCTAACCATTTTATTTTAGCTATGCCGAAAATGTATGCATTAATTGCGGAAGTTAAAATTTTGGTTCCTCCAGCACTGATCTTACGATCGAAAACAATAATGGTTTCAACAAATACCTCTTCGATTACTTCATCTTTAAGTCCTTTCAAGCCATAGTTTTTTCTTGACCATGAAAAAAACTGACCTTTAATTTGATTTACAATAATCGCCAAGGCGCGATTAAATTGATTCTTATCACCAGAATCCAGCATCCGAATGAGGTCATCTTGATCCATATACCTAACTGATTATTGGGCGAAACTTAAATGTATACTCTGCAAATATACATTTACATATGTACATTTCACCCAATTGAATCAGAATTCTGCTGGTGTTTGGTTTTAGGTGGGGGAGAAATGTTAAACAGCCCTTCAGTGGCATCTGTTCCAGCGTAACCAATGGCGATTATAGCAACGATGTTGTTGCCAATCAGCGGTTCATCGGGGGCTTGTTGGATCAGGAGTAAGCTCAAACAACCGATCACCACCCCAATAAAGAGGCCAATCAACAACCGGCGGAAATCTATTTCTTTACTCAGGGTAGATTCTTTTGCGGCGGCGATCTGAACGGTTTTACGCAACCCTATGAGCACTCTAATGGATTGGCCCAGTAGTCCCAGTATACCGCCCATTGCGATCAGGGGTAAATAATCCAATGCTATCATTTTTTTGCTATTTAAATTCTGGCCACGGCTTGGATGATTTATTGGTTCACTAATTATTAGGTAGTTTGTTAAGAATGCAATTAAAACCCAAAAGTATCTCTGCACATAATTTAAGGGTTGTACTATTGCATCCAAGCCAATGGTCAGCAAAAATGAATAAATAATTCAGGGTTCAGTCTACTTAGGACCGGAGTACACAATTTTTCTGGACACATACTGACGTGTTCATTCCCTCTAAAATTTTAAGTAAAAAATTGAGCTGTCATTTATCTATGATAGAAATGGGAAAAACGTTAGGAGAAAAGCATTAAAAAAAATTATTTTTATTCTTGTTGGCCTTTTTCTTCGTCAAACACCTCCCCTTCAAACTGCGTCTTCACCGCCTGCGCATTGTAACCCTGCTTGATTAACCACTGGCTAAATTGCTCGGTATACCCATGGGTAGCGATGACATTTTCGGCGCCTGTATCGGCAATGGCCTGATTCAATTCGTCCCAATCGGCGTGGTCGCTGAGGATGAAGCCCCGATCGGCATTGCGTTGGCGCGGTGCATCCTGGAAGGCCATCCAACCCGAGGCGATGCCCAATGATGAAGGAATAAAACGCCGCACCCAGGGCGAATTAACTGCCGAAGGAGGGACAATGATGATGCCTCCCGCAATTTGATTTTTTTTGGTGTTTTGGGCCAGGCGGCTTGATTTGGGCAGTAGGATGCCTTGGGCACGCAGTACTTCATTGACGTTTTCAACCGCTCCGTGGGTAAAGATAGGGCCGATTTCAGGGTTGAGCCCCTGCATGATGCGCTGGGCTTTGCCGAGGGCATAACCAGTCAGTACCGTGGTTTTTCCCTCTGCCTGATTTTGGGCCCACCAGGCATTGATGTCGGCAAAAACCTGTGCCTGGGGTTGCCATTTGTACCTGGGCAATCCGAAAGTGCATTCCGTGATAAAAGTATGGCAAGGAACGGATTCGAAAGCTTCCGCAAGTCCGTCGTTTTCGAGTTTGTAATCCCCGGAAACTACCCAAATTTCGCCCTGGTATTCAACCCTGATTTGGGCCGAGCCAAGGATGTGTCCAGCAGGATGGAAGGAAAAGCGCACGCCATTGATCAAGCGAGATTCACCATAGTCTACGGTTTCAATATTGATGGGCCCTAAACGATGGCGAATCACCGGGCGGGCGGTACATGTACACAAATAATAATCATGTCCTGGCCGAGCATGGTCGCCGTGTCCATGGGTAATTAAAGCACGTCTGACGGGCTTCCAGGGGTCGATGTACACGTCTGCCTGGGCACAATATATTCCACGATCGGTAAATTCGAGCAGGGCCACTATTGCCGCAATTGCCGGTAATTGTTGGCGTTGGTGGGGTCAATCCGCGACATCACATCTGCTACTCGATCTTTTTCATCGGGCGTACCCATGCGGAAAATTTCCATGATTTCCTTTGATTTTGCCGAAAGGAACAATTGCATTAGAATGGTATTCGGGTAGGTATCAAAGGACTTCCGGGCGTTTTCGAGGGTCTTGGAGATGATCGAACGCCCTTTGGCCGGGTCTTGCGACATTTGGTCTAAACCCAAACGATGATATACGTATTGAAGTTCGCGCATCGGTTTCATCCTTGGCGACAGCCAGTTTTCAACGATCCAGAAGCGATTGCGGTTGTTGCCTTCAATGGAACTCCAGCCGCGGCCTTGTACTGCTGCGGCGCTTTGAGCAACGTTGACGATATTTTGGGCCGCCTGAAAATGGTCGGACCCACCATTCAGGGCAAAAGAATCGTAATCCATGCCCAAAATGATGTGGATATAAAAAGCCACGACCTGCGAGAGGTTATCGTTAAAAAGGGTTTTGCTGAACTGAAGGGGCTGAAACTGCTCGTATTTAAAGGTGATTTCGCGATCAATAAAGTTGAAGAGCGTCGTTTCTTTATTGCTTCCAAAAATCGGGCGCGAAGCCTGAATGGCCAATTCTGCCGTATAGACGTTGGGAATCGTTTTTTGGCTTTTATCGGTTGCCTCTCCGTTGATGGTCAGCAGGATGTTGCCTTTGATGCGCTCTTCGGGGCGAAACTCGTCTTCTGTCCATTTGCTGCTGTTGACAAATTCTTTGAGCGATTGTTCCAGGCCATTGAATACGGCTGGATCGGCGGTAAGCAACCGTTGAATGTTGACTTTAACCGTAAAGTTGAGTTCTTGGGCAGCAAGAGAAGATAGCCCGAAGACCAGCAAGAAGATTAGTATACTTAACTTACGCATAGCATTAGCCAATTAAACCTTGAACAAATCGATCATTGCCTGGAGAATGTCCTCCGCTACGGCATGTTTTGACTTTAACTCAAAATCGCGTTTCTTATTGTCCCTGAAAAGGATACTGATTTTATTGGTATCGTGGTTGAAACCGGCACCTGAATCGCGCAAGGAATTCAATACGATGAAGTCGAAGTTCTTTCTTTCCAGTTTGCCCTGCGCGTGTTGTTCTTCGTCGTTGGTTTCCAGCGCAAATCCGATCAACAACTGCCCCGGCTTCTTCGTTTGTCCTAAATCGGCAGCGATGTCCGGGTTTTTGACCAAGTCGAGTTGCAATTCCTCGCCTTTTTTCTTGATTTTTTCGGTCGCTACGGTTTTTGGGCGGTAATCGGCTACCGCAGCTGCCAGGATGGCCGCGTCGGCCTGAGGAAAGTGTAGCAGCGCTGCCTCATGCATTTCACGAGCCGTTTCAACTTTAATGACCCGTACATTTTTTTCTTGCGGACTTAGTTTTGATGGCCCGAGCACAAGCGTGACTTCAGCACCGTGACGTGCTGCAGCATCCGCCAGTGCCACGCCCATTTTGCCCGATGAGCGGTTGCCAATAAAACGAACCGGATCGATGGGTTCGTAAGTGGGGCCAGCGGTGAGCAGGATTTTTTTGCCCTTCAGGTTTTGACTTTGGGTAAAAAATTGCTCCAGGTAGGCCACAATTTCTTCGGGTTCGGCCATACGGCCTTCACCAGAGAGCCCACTGGCCAATTCGCCAACACCCACAGGAATTAAATGGTTGCCGTACCCTTGTAAACGTTGCACATTGTTGCGGCTGGCCGGATGGTGCCACATGTCTAGATCCATCGCTGGTGCAAAGAACACCGGGCAGCGCGCAGAAAGATAGGCGGCCACCAAAATATTGTCACAAATGCCGTTGGCCAGTTTGGCCAGGGTAGTGGCGGTTGCGGGAGCAATCACCATAACATCCGCCCATAAGCCTAGCTCAACGTGGTTGTTCCAGCTTGATTCCGAACTTACTTCACTGAATACTGGCCGCTTGGAAAGGGTAGAAAGGGTAAGTGGTGTGATGAAGGTTTGCGCCGAAGGCGTCATCAGAATTTGTACCTCTGCTCCAGCTTTGATGAGTAGGCGGGTGAGTATAGCCGATTTGTAAGCAGCAATACTGCCGGAGATGCCGAGGATGATTTTTTTGCCTTGCAACACTTCTTTGGAGTTGAAGGGTTGAAATGTTGAAGGGTTGAAAAGAAGTTTTTAAGTTTTTAAGCAAGATGGACTGTTTTACTTAAAAACTTCTTCTCAACATTTCAACCCTAAACTATTCAACTATTCTTGAGGGCGTTTTTTCCGCTCCACATAACGAAATGCAATTTCATTGTTCAGGAATTCCTCCGTAGCAATGATGGCGGGGTTGGGTAAACGCTCATAAAACTTGGAGATTTCGATTTGCTCCTTGTTTTCGCTGATTTCCTCGATGGTATCAGAATTTACTGCAAACTCTTCCAGTTTGTTGTGCAATTCGTGCTTGAGGTCTACACTCAATTGACGAGCACGTTTGGTGATGATCGCCAGGGATTCGTATACATTAGCCGATTTGCGGGCTATTGCGTCCATATTGCGCGCGCGCACGTTAGGATCCAGACCCTGCACTTTGGTTTTGATATCGGACATTGTTTAACAATTTTAACTGTTTATTGGAATTGTCCTGAATGCTTTGTACTTCCCGCAAACTGACCGATTTGGGATAGCGTTCCAAAAATTCCGCTGACAAACGGCGGCATTCCTTGAAACGTTCCTCCCGTTTATCCAGGATGCTATTGACCGCCAGGTCATAGTACGAACGCAGGATCATTAAACGCACTTCTTCGGCATTTTTGGTTTCAGGGAAATCTTTCAGCAGGTTTTCGAATGAACTAACTGCCGATTGGTAGTACCGCAAATTGAAGTACAGTTTTCCTTCCTCAAAAGCCTTGGTTTCCAGTTTTGACCGCAATTGATCAATCAATTTATTACATTCCGCAACCCGCTTGCTATCCGGATAGGAATTGACAAAAAATTCGAACTCCTCGATGGCCTGATTGGTATTGCCCTGATCCAAACGAAAAGTAGGTGACTCCTGGTATTGGGCGTAAGCCGACATGAATTCTGCTTCTTCCCGCAAAGGACTGGCACCATAAGTATTGGCAAAGGTTTTGAAGTGGTAAGAGGCAGATGTATAGCTTTGCAAATTGTAGAACGAATAGGCGTACTTGAAGAACACATCCTCTGCCTCCTTTGTTCCCCTTACGTTGGGGATGATCATTTCCAAGAGGGTTTGTGACTTTTGCCATTCTTCCGCCTGGTAATATTCCAGGGCTTTGGCGTATATATTTTTTACATCGCCACTGGTACGAATCTGTTCAAATTCACTTTTGCAGCCATTCAGCAGCAAAAAGCTCATCAAACTCAAGACCAAAACAGGTAAAATGGTGGTTTTCTTCTCCATAGGGCTGCAAAATTACTGTATTCTTGTGAATTGCGCAATTCATTTCGTTAAAGAATCAACTTGTGCTCATCGGGTTGGTTGGTGATGAATAAAAAAGCAGTTCAAAAATTTTACTGTTTTTCAAGCACTTATGTTTGAATAGTTGATAATTTTTTTTGAAAAAAGCTTGCAAGAAGAAAAAAAGCAATTTACATTTGCACCGCTTTAAGGGGAGGCGTGATGCCAGCTGAGCTAGAAAGCACCAGAAATCAGCATTTTAATTGACTTTACAAAAACATCGTTAAGTGGATACGTTAAGTTATAGAACGGTTCATGCGAAGAAGGAAAACTTGGAGCGCAAGTGGTATGTAATCGACGCAGAAGGCGAAGTTACAGCTGGCCGTTTGTTCTCTCAGGTTGCCCACATTTTGCGTGGCAAGAACAAACCGAATTTCACCCCTCACGTTGATACGGGTGATTATGTGATCATCTTGAACGCAGGCAAAGTACGCTTTACAGGCAACAAGATCAACCAAAAAGAGTACCAAACTTACTCTGGTTTCCAGGGTGGTCAGAAGCGCATGGTGGCTAAAGACCTTTTGTCTCGCAAACCCATCTATGTGGTAGAGCGTGGCATCAAGGGCATGCTGCCTAAGAACCGCTTGGGTCGTGCCATGGTGAAAAAATTGTTCGTGTACGAAGGTGCCGAGCATCCACACCAGGCGCAACAACCGATTGAGCTGACTTTCAAGAAGTAAAAATCTTCCCCCGCGAAAGCCTACGTCCTCGTACGTGGGGTGGTTCGTGGGATTAACCAACCCAAGGTGATTACCTTGGGATCATTAAGTCAACATGACGACTGAACAAATTAATGCCACCGGGAGGAGAAAAGCATCTGTAGCCCGGATTTATCTTAAAAAAGGCGAAGGCAAGATTGAGGTAAATGGCCGTGACTACAAGGAATACTTCCCACAAACGCACGTACAAATTGCGGTTATGGCTCCGTTGCAAGAAGTAGCGGTAGTTAACCTGTACGACATCAAAGTTAACGTGAATGGCGGTGGCTTTAAAGGCCAGGCTGAAGCAGTGCGCATGGCCATTTCCCGTGCCCTGATCCAGTTGAACGAAGACTTCCGCAAGCCGTTGAAAGACCGTAAGTTCCTTACTCGCGATGCCCGCGAAGTTGAACGCAAGAAATACGGTAAGCCAAAGGCGCGCAAGAGCTTCCAGTTCTCCAAGCGTTAATCTTATTGGATTTGTGGAAAAAGTTTTCTTTCTAATTTTTTCAATCCGGAATAATGGACAAGCCTACTTATAAGGAACTTTTGGATGCCGGCGTTCACTTCGGCCACCTCAAGAAAAAGTGGAACCCAAAAATGTCTCCATACATCTTCATGGAGCGCAAAGGTATCCACATCATCGATTTGAACCGTACGCTTGATGCACTGGATCGTGCAGCCAACGCCATGCGTCAAATGGCCAAGAGCGGTAAAAAAATCATGTTTGTTGCCACCAAAAAGCAAGCTCGCGATATCGTATCAGAAGCAGCAAAAACGGTAGGCATGCCCTTCATCGCCGACCGTTGGTTGGGAGGGATGATGACCAACTTTGCAACCATTCGCCGTTCGGTGAAGAAAATGCAAAACATCGACCGCATGCTGGCGGATGGTACTTTGACCAGTGTGACCAAAAAAGAACGTTTGACGCTAACCCGCGAACGTGACAAACTGGACAAAGTATTGGGTGGTATTGCCAACCTGAATCGTTTGCCTGCTGCCATTTTTGTGGTCGACATCTCTCACGAACACATTGCCATCGCAGAAGCGCATAAACTGGGTATCCGTACTTTCGGTATTGTAGACACCAACTCTGACCCAAATCAGGTTGACTACGCCATCCCTGGTAACGACGATGCTTCTAAATCCGTAAAAATCATCACCGATTATATGGTAGAAGCCATCCGCCAAGGTTTGGAAGAACGCAAAGCGGTTAAAGCTGAAAAGGAAGCGGTACGATAATCTTTATAGGGTTTTAAGGTTTTAGGGTTTTAGCGTTTTAGGGTTGGTTGCCAAATGTTGGTGGCAAACCCTAAAACCCCAAGACCTCAAAACCCTAAAACCCTAAACTGTTCCAACCATTGTTCAACATATAAATTAACTCTTACGATGAGCGTTACCATCTCTGCCGCTGATGTAAAAAAACTGCGCGACATGACCGGTGCTGGTATGTCTGACTGCAAAAATGCATTGACCGAAGCTGAAGGGAATTTCGATACAGCGATCGATTTGCTACGCAAAAAAGGACAAAAATTGTCCCTAAAGCGTGCAGACCGTGAAACTACTGAAGGTTGTGTATTGGCCCTGGTGTCAGCAGACAAAACCCATGGTGTCATCGTTAAACTGGGTTGCGAAACCGACTTCGTTGCCAAAAACGAAGATTTCATCGCCCTGACCCGCGGTTTTGCCGAACTCGCGCTGGCAAAGTTTCCTGAAAACCTGGAAGCACTGTTGGCCTTGCCATACGAAGACATTACCATCGGTGAAAAAGCCATCGAGCAAGTTGGCGTAATTGGTGAAAAAATTGACGTCGTATACGAACGCCTTGAAGCAGCCATGGTTTGTCCTTACATCCACATGGGCAACAAAGCTGGTGTACTCGTAGGTTTAAACAAATCTGATGACAGTTTCTACGATGCAGGCCGCGACGTAGCCATGCAGGTAGCTGCCATGCACCCCGTTGCTCTGGATAAGGACGATGTTGATGCAAGTGTAGTCGAAAAAGAAATTGAAATCGGCAAAGAACTGGCGCGCAACGAAGGCAAACCTGAAGAAATGCTTGAAAAAATCGCCTTGGGCCGTTTGAACAAGTTCTACAAAGAAAGCACCCTGGTTAACCAGGACTTCGTGAAGGACAACAAACTGACCATCGCGGCTTACCTCAAGTCCATCGATAAAGACTTGGCCGCTACCGGCTTCAAGCACGTGAAACTGGGCTAATCCAGAAAGGCGAATCGGAAAACTTTCCGGTTCGCCTTTTTTGTTTTTAGCAAGTGTCAGATTTTGGTCGTTATGAGTTATCGACCAAAACCTATATCTTCAACCCCGACTTTAGATCATCCCTGAAAAGGGCTAATCAAACCAAAAAACCAGCTTCGGCGCATGCAGCTCAAATACAAACGCATCCTGCTTAAACTCAGTGGAGAATCCTTAATGGGCGACCAGCAATTTGGCATCGACGCCTCAATGTTGCACCATTATGCCAACCAAATCAAGGTTCTTGTCGACGTTGGCGTACAAGTGGCCGTAGTCATAGGTGGCGGCAACATCTTTAGGGGATTATCGGCTAGTAAATCAGGGATTGAGCGCGTACAAGGCGATTACATGGGGATGTTGGCTACCGTAATCAACGGTATGGCTCTACAGAGCGCCCTGGAAGGAAATGGTATTTATACCCGCCTCATCTCGGCCATTGAGATGAAACAAATTGCGGAGCCGTACATCCGGCGCCGGGCAATTCGCCACCTCGAAAAAGGCCGGGTGGTTATTTTTTCAGCGGGCACCGGTAGCCCTTATTTCACCACCGACTCGGCAGCCGCACTCCGCGCGAACGAAATCAACGCCGACGTCATTCTCAAAGGTACCCGGGTGGATGGCATCTATTCTGCCGATCCCGAAAAAGATCCCACCGCCACCAAATTTGATACCCTCACTTACACCAAAGTCATTAGCCTCGGCCTCGGGGTTATGGACATGACTGCTTTTACCCTTTGCCAGGAAAACAACATCCCGATCGTAGTTTTTGACATCAATGTGCATGAAAATTTGATGCGGATTGTGAGAGGAGAGAGTATTGGGACGCTGGTGGAGGGGTAAGATAAGGTGTGCGTTTGTGTTTGCGTTAGGGTGTGATGTTCATTGCCTGCAGGATTTGTGTCAAGTACTGTTTTTCCAAGAACTTCCTGAGCAACTCATTACCAATGAATACTTACCAAAGTAAGGTTGTCTTTTGTGACTGTCCACGCTGGCCTTGACAGTACCCATCAATATGAGCCCGAGAATCGAGGTCACATAAGAAAGCCCCCCGCAGTGCACTGCGGGAGGCTCCTCGATAACACTATCATTCAAGAATCAAAAATTACTTCGTGGTTTGAATACGATTGAGCACCAGTTGTGCTTTGATCAAAAAGTCACTGTGGTGGAACATGTATTCATTGTGGATCATCATCAAACGAGCAGCATCGTAAGCTGCTGATTTGGGAACGATCTGGCGTGCAGCGATGGGATGCAGCCAATATTCAAGGTTGTTAGAGCGCAGATAAGATTGATCCATCTCAAAGTTACAAACTACAGAGAGTTTGTTCAAGGAGAACAGATAATCCGTTTCTTTGTTAAGGTCTTTTTGAATGTCCACTACGTTGTAGCGCATGAAGTTGGCTCCAGAGCGCTCACACAAAAACACATCCCGACGGCCATCAAAAACGATGACATCGCGGAATTTGTACTTGCGGAAGTTTTTAATCAAAAAGTTCTTAATCGGTAGTTTGGAGGGACGGAGTTTTTTGAACTCTTCTTTCAACTGTTCTTCATCCAGTTTGAATTCTTCATCGTAGGGTTTGCGGCGTTTGGTTTTCATGTTGATAACCTCTTTGGCGCGACCCACAGTATGGCCCAGTTCGTTCGTTTTAGAATAAACATTTACAATGTCTACATGGGCTCCGTTCATCCAGCTTTCTAGAAAAATCTTGTTGGTACCCGTTTCAAATACCAGTAGTGCGATTTCGCTAATAGCGTAAAAATTAGGATAACCCCCATAGATGTTGCCATACTTCAGTTCCAGGAATGCTATACTTCTGTTCACGGTTTCAGTTTAAGTTTGTTAAGTGATCTCGAATGATGTTTTCAGCGTTATGTGTTCCTTAACGGAATGATAGTGTTCGTGCTTTGTTTTTGCAATTTAACCCGAAAATAGTACAAAAATTGCTATTCGGGAAGGCAAAGATAAAATTCCCTTCAAATTATGAAATTACCGTTCTCATAAATTTTTTCACCGTCGGTGAAAATTTCTCCTCCCTTACGCATATCGGTGATCATGTCCCAGTGTACAGCGGATTGGTTTTTGCCCCCGGTTTGCAGATAAGACTGTCCTACCGCAAGGTGTACCGTGCCTCCAATTTTTTCGTCAAAGAGAATGTTTTTGGTCATTCGATCTATGTCATAGTTGGTGCCAATTGCGGCTTCGCCAAAGCGTCGGGTGCCGTCCACCTTGAATACCCGATCCAATACCTCAATGCCTTTGGTGGCTTCCCACTTTTCTATAAACCCATCTTTGACGTGTAAGGTTGCACCTTCTACCTCTTCATTGCCGTACAATGCGGGTAGCGAAAAACGCACGACTCCGTTGACGGAATCTTCTACGGGTGAGGTATACACTTCTCCAGAAGGCATATTGGTTTGGCCATCGGAATTGATCCAAGTTCGCCCGGCGGTTGAAAAATGTAGGTCGATCCCCTCTCCACGGTAATGGATTTCAGAACTTTTGTTGAGATGATCCACAATGCGCTGCTGGTTTTTCCGCACTTTGATCCAACTTTCGATGGGGTCTTCATCGTAGAGTTTGCAGGCATTAAATACAAAATGCTCATATTCTTCCAGCGACAAGCCCGCTTTTTGAGCGCTGGCCTGGGTAGGAAACTGACAAAGGTTGCGCTTGAGCTCACGCGTTGCCGTACGCCGGAAATAAATATCCGAGGCTTTTTGATGCGCTTGCTGGTAAATTTTGGTTTTTTCCGGGGTACTGCCGTTGCTTTCCCCCAGATTAAAAGGCGCTCGGATGTGCAGATAAGCATCGTAGGTTTCCATCGCCAATTGATACAGGGGCGATACCCTACTGAGTTGGGCCGACTGGGCCTCGGTATAAAAAATCCGGTTTTGCTCGCGGAACTCCAGATCGGTATCTACGGTTGCCCCCGCTCGAATGGCCGAGCGATACACCTCCCTCAACAATGACTCGGCCAATACGGTGGTTTTGATAAAGAGTTTATCTCCCGGCTTTATCTCCAGGCAGTAATGCACCAACAGATCGGCGTATTTTTCAACAATCGTCTTCATGTTTTTCTTAACGTTTCTTTAAGAGTTTTTGCTGAGTACAAGATACAAATACCCGGCTTCTTCTTGCAAAGACATTAATCAACTCTTAAAATTTGTTGTTCCATGATCAAATTAATGAAGAATTTCGCTGGCGTTGCATTTATCCTGGCGATGATTGGACTGGCCTCTTGCGACAAAAGCAGCCTTGACGTGACCTCAGAAGATTACTTTACCCTGGGCGCGATGGATTCGCTACACCGTGATGGTGGCTGTGGCCGCGGTAGTTGTTTCGAGTTTGTATATCCGATCAGCATCAAATTTGCCGACGGTACTACTGCTGAAGTGACCTCTAATGAAAACATGCGGGAGACCATCCGTACCTGGAAAGAAAGTAACTCTAGCGCTACTGAACGTCCCACTTTGGTATTTCCATTGGAAGTATTGGCAAAAGATGGCACCGTTACCAGTGTAGCCAGTGAAACCGAATTTAAAACCTTGCTGGCTACTTGCCCACCACAGGGTCGGGGTAAAGGACATGGCAGAGGCAGAGGCCACAAACCCGGTGACCGCGGACAAAATTGCTTCACCTTGGTATTCCCGGTAAGTGTACAATTGCCAGATAGTACGGTAGCTACTGCGGCTGACCGCGATGCCTTGCACACCATTCTGCACACCTGGAAGAAGAACAACCCAACGTCTAAAGTACGTCCTGCTTTGGTGTTCCCAATCAAGGTGACGCTGACAGACGGTACCGAAAAAACCGTTGCTTCGAAGGAAGAACTGACTGTGCTGAAGGACAGTTGTGGGAATTAAGTTTTAGGATTCGAAGGTTCGGGGGTTCGAAGTTGGGTTAAAAAATTAAGGGGTTCGAAGGTCAATACCACCCTCGAACCCCCGAACTTCGAACGCTCAAACCCTATTATGCGTCTACATTCGCGTACTTCGCATTCTCTTCAATAAACTGGCGACGTGGAGGCACTTCGTCGCCCATAAGCATAGAGAAAACCCGATCGGCTTCCATAGCATCATCAATATTGACCGAACGTAACATCCGGCGCTCTGGATCCATTGTCGTTTCCCAAAGTTGTTCGGCGTTCATTTCCCCCAAACCTTTGTAGCGCTGAACTTTTACATTGCTTTCGTTATTTCCACCAAACTCTTCGATGGTCGCTTTTCTTTCTTCCTCGTTCCAGCAATAGCGCTCTTGTTTGCCTCTTTTGATCAAATACAGTGGTGGCGCAGCAATATAAATGTTGCCGTTTTCAATCAGGGGACGCATGTAGCGGAAGAAGAAAGTCAAAATCAAGGTGGTAATGTGGCTACCATCCACGTCGGCATCCGTCATGATGACCACCTTGTGGTAGCGCAACTTGGCGATGTTGAGCACACGGTCTCCATTTTCATTTTCCTCGATGCTTACACCCAGTGCAGTAAAGATGTTCTTGATTTCCTCATTTTCGTAGATCTTGTGCTCCATCGCCTTCTCCACGTTGAGGATTTTACCGCGTAGGGGTAGAATGGCCTGGATGTGGCGGTCGCGACCTTGTTTGGCCGTACCACCTGCCGAATCGCCCTCGACTAGGAAAACCTCACTTTCATAAGGATCTTTCGAAGAGCAGTCGGCCAGTTTTCCGGGCAAACCACCACCCGTCAGGATGTTTTTGCGCTGCACCATCTCGCGGGCTTTGCGTGCCGCATGGCGGGCAGTAGCCGCAAGGATCACCTTTTCAACAATGCGCTTGGCCTCGCGGGGGTTCTCCTCAACAAAATTTTTGAGGACATCCCCTACACACTGCGAAACGATGGTGGTCACTTCGGAGTTGCCCAATTCGCCCTTGGTTTGGCCTTTGAATTGTGGCTCTTGTACTTTTACGGAGATCACTGCCGTCAGGCCTTCACGGAAATCTTCGCCGGAAATCTCTTCTTTAAGTTTTTTGAAGGCCCCGGAGTCTTCCCCGTATTGTTTAAATACCCGGGCTAAGGCCATACGGAAGCCCCTAACGTGGGTTCCCCCTTCACGGGTGTGAATGTTATTGACGTAGGAGTAGATGTTCTCCTGATAAGACTCGTTGTAAATCATGGCCACTTCTACTTCCACATCGTCCTTGCGGGTCATGACGTATATCGGCTCATCAAGCAAAGGCTTCTTGGTACCGTCGAGGTACTTTACAAACTCCCTTAAGCCCCCTTCGGACAAGAACGACTCGGTTTTTCCGGTACGTTCGTCAGTTAGATTGAGCTTTAAGCCTTTATTCAGGAAAGACAATTCTTTCACTCGGCGCACCAGGATCTCATATTCAAAAATGAGGCTCTCTAAGATGGTGCCATCAGGCCTGAAGGTAATCGTAGTGCCGTGAAGTGGGGAATCACCAATGATCTGTACATCGCCCATGGGTTTACCTTTGGCAAACTCCTGAACAAAAATTTTGCCCTCGCGGTGCACTTCTGCTCTAAGGTAGTCAGACAAGGCATTGACGCAGGATACCCCTACCCCGTGCAAACCGCCCGAAACCTTGTAGGTGTTTTTGTCGAATTTACCCCCGGCGTGCAAAACGGTCATGACCACTTCCAATGCTGATTTTTTCAGCTTGGGGTGCATGCCCGTTGGGATACCCCGACCATCGTCCTTGACAGTTACAGAATTGTCCTCGTGTACAATTACGTCGATTTGGGTACAAAAACCAGCGAGGTGTTCGTCAATGGAGTTGTCTACAACCTCCCAAACCAAGTGGTGCAGCCCTTTTGAGTCGGTACTGCCAATATACATCCCTGGCCGTTTACGAACGGCTTCTAAGCCTTCAAGTGCTTGGATGTTACTCGCGCCGTAGTCGTCAGCGCCATTAGATTCGTCGTAAGGAATTTCTTCCGTCTCTTTTACCATATCCATTCTGCAAAGATACGTTAAAAATATCGAATTTAGAAGAAAAAAATGAACAAAAAATTCGAATATTGTAATTTTAATTACTTAAAAATCATATATTTAAATGTTAAAAAAATATATAATTCATAGCATTCAATTTTACACCCTACCTAAGTTAGACAAATGGCGTATTTAAGATTTGTTTATTTTTGTCCACACCCAAAAAACAGCGTCGATGGAGTGGCAGATTGAACATTTAGAATCACTTCCGCAATACAGTCATAAACTGCTGGAAACCTTTCCCAATACACGGGTTTTTGCATTTACAGGCGAAGTTGGAGCGGGTAAAACTACTTTTATCCAAAGCTTGTGCAAACAGCTAGGAGTTACTTCAGCAGTAACCAGTCCGACATTCTCATTGGTCAACGAATATCCCTACACGGATGCTGCCAGTGGCTTGCCTCAATCTGTTTACCATTTGGACCTGTATCGTTTACGGAGCATTGAAGAAGCCCTGGAAATAGGCGTTGAAGACTACTTGTACAGCCAGAAATACTGTTTTGTAGAGTGGCCCGAACTGATAGAACCGCTGCTGCCAGAGGACACCGTGCGGATTCATTTTGAAATTCTGTCCGATTCACAGCGAAAAATGCTATTTTTGTAAAAATTCAATAGGGAGAATAGTAAGCCGTCGTTTCAGTATTGGCCTGCTGTTGGCCCGAATTACCTCCTGAATATGAGTGGTGGAAAAGAAGGAAATGGGGGATCAGCAATTGCGATACCCAAGTCTTTAACAGACTTCCAATATCAAACTCAACCGGAAACGCTGGATGTGCGGCAACGCCAGGAAAACTTGTACATTGGTATTTCCAAAGAGAGTACCCTGCAAGAAAACCGAGTGGCACTGGTGCCTTCCTCAATCGCGATTCTGACGGGCTACGGCCATCGGGTTGTGGTAGAGACCGGAGCGGGCGATAAATCTCATTTTAGCGATCATCAATTTTCAGAGGCGGGAGCAGAAATTGCGCAAAGTAAAGAAGAAGTTTTTCGTGCTAAAGTGCTGCTCAAAGTGGCACCCCCTACTTTAGCAGAAATCGAGTTGATGCATCCCAATCAAATCCTGATCTCTCCCTTACATTTGCCCATCATTTCTGGAGAATACATCAATAAATTGCGCCAAAAGCGGGTAATCGCCCTGGCGATGGAATACATCAAGGATGACCTGGACAACTTCCCCGTAGTACGCACCATGAGTGAGATGGCAGGTATTAGAGCCATGTTGACCGCGGCTGAGTTGTTGACCAGCACTGGTGGAGGCAAGGGAATCCTGCTGGGTGGTATATCTGGGGTACCCAGCGCCAAAGTGGTCATTTTGGGTGCCGGAATTGTAGCTGAAAATGCCACCCGGGTTGCCCTGGGCTTGGGTGCCGAAGTGCGCATTTTTGACAACAACATCTATAAACTCAAACGCCTGCAAAATCAGGTTGGTCGACAATTGTATACCTCTTCCATCGACCCTTATTACCTCAATGAAGAATTGTTGACGGCGGATGTAGCAATTGGCGCCATTCACTCCAAAAGTGGACGCGCCCCGGTAATTGTCAGTGAAGAAATGGTCTCGCGCATGCGGCCGGGAGCAGTAATTGTGGATGTGAGCATTGATCAGGGGGGCTGTTTTGAAACTTCGCAGGTCACTTCTCTGGACAAACCAACCTTCATCCGGCATGGCATCATTCATTATTGTGTACCCAATATTGCATCTCAGGTGCCGCGCACCTCTTCAATGGCCATCAGCAACATCCTGACCTCTATTTTGCTGCGCTCCGGAAACACGGGCAACATCGAGCATTTGTTGTTCAGCAATCCTGGCTTGCGCCATGGCGTCTATACCTACAAAGGCTGTTTATGCAATGAATACCTTAGCGAAAGGTTTCAAATCAAATATACCAACCTGGATTTGTTGATGACCTCACATTTGTAGTTGAAAAGTTGAAAAGTTTATAGTTGAAAAGTTGAGGCAGTCCAATATTAATGTACTCATTTACAGGATGGAAGGCCAAAAACTTTTCAACTTTTCAACTTTTCAACTTTTCAACTTTTCAACTAATTCCCCCCCGGCTTCACCTCATACTGTGCCGCTTCATTGATTTTTAGGACTTTCACTTCTGTCCGACGGTTAAACTGGTGTTCTTTCTCGGCACACTCAATTCCTTCTTTGCAATGGTTGCGAATTTGTGTTTCACCAAATCCGGTAGTGCGGATACGATTGGCCGCTACTCCCTTGCGCACCAAAAACTCTTTGGCCGCTTCAGCCCGCCGAACCGATAGTTGTTGGTTGTATTCCGTGGTGCCCCGCGAATCGGTATGAGCACCCAACTCTACTTCCATGGTTGGGTACTTGAGCATCAGGCGGGTAAGTGCCTCCAAGTCACGGGCATCGCTGGTACGGATGGCGGCCTTGTTGAAATCGTAATAAATGTTTTCCATTACAATTACCGTACCTTCTGCAAGTGGTTTGCGCATTACCTCTTCGCTGATGGGGGCAAGGCGCATGCTGATGGAAAAGGATCGGCTTCCGCGTACATTTTCAGTGGAAAGCTGGGTTTGGTTGGGTTTGAAGCCATATTTTTCCGCCAAAATGGTGTACGTACAACCCAGGTCGAGGCAGTGGTCAAAACTGCCATCTAAATTGGAGGTAAGCAAAACTTCTTGCCCACTACAATTGCTAATGACCCGTATCTTGGCATTGGGAATAGGTTTTTCATATTTGTCGGTAAGGGCAATGCCCCGCAGGGGAATACAATTGATGTGGGCCATGCGCACCTCCATGGTGTTTTTCAGGGTTTGAGCTTTTGGAATAAACGGAAGTTCCTGGGTTTTAAAACCACTTTTGGAAATTAGCAAGACGTATTCCCGGTTGGCCGCCAGATTCAAGGTAACCGAACCATCTCGGCCCGTTACTCCTGTAGGGCTGCCCAGTTCCTCGTCATTTTTGCGGTTGAGCCGCATGATCAAATCTTGGGATTGATCTGTAGCGGGTACTAAAGTTGCCGAATATGTATTGCCGTCCTTAATCAAACCATCATTGGCGCGCTCAAATACCCTGACGTTGACATTGGGCTCGCTGGCATTGTTTTCTTCATCAATGGCGGTAATATGCAGCGAAACTTGCACCACAGGCTTTAACCCTTGCAAGCCAGCCGGGGCTTCAAAAGCATAAATATCATCTTTACCCAAACCTCCGTTGCGATTGGAAGAAAAGAACCCACGGGTACTTTCTTTGTCCAAAATCAGTCCAAAATCGTCGGCTTTGCTGTTATAAGGCTGGCCGAGGTTGATTACATTGCCCCATTCATCCCCACTGAGATCGATCATGTAGATATCCAATCCGCCCAACCCACGGTGCCCGGTGGACGCAAAAAACAGCGCGCCATTGTCGTGAGCATAAGGAAAAACTTCGTTGCCAGAGGTATTGACTTCTGGTCCAAGATTGATCGGATCGGTCCATTTGGTGCCATCCCAATCCACAAAATAGATGTCCATTTTACCGTATCCACCTGGCATGTTGGATGCAAAAAACAAACGCGATCCGTCGTAATTGAGGGAAGGGTGCATACAAGAGTAATTCAGGTTGTTAAAGGGCAAAGGGCGCACTCGTTCCCAATCATAGGTTCCTTTAAATGCTTCGTATACCCGCATGCGCACGGTATCGTCTTTACCCGCTTGTGGTACACCTTTGCTGATGCTATTGCGACTAAAATACATCTTGTCGGAGCTTTTGGTGAAGCTCACTTGTCCTTCGTGGCGATCAGAGTTGATTTCGGCTGAAAAGGGCGCTGGATGGATGGGCATGCCATCTTCGTCAAAATCGGCGTAGAAAAGTTCAAAATAGGTTTCGCCGGTTATTTTATCCACCTCCCCGCTGCGTTTTCGTGAAGATACAAATACCATTCCATTGCCATAAAATGAAGGAGAGAACTCAAGCGCCGAGCTATTGATGCGGGTGCAGTTGCGGATGGAGACCGTACTTTGAGCGCACAGGTTAGCAAAGCCAATGCATAAAAATGGAAACAGGATGTAGAAACGGTACATAGTAATTTTATTGAAAGGAGTCATCAGAGGCAGCAACCAACCTAAAAAAAGAACCGCGGGTTGTCATAAATCACATCGCCAGAGCTCCGGCCATTGATGAAGTACCGCAGCACTACTTCGGCACTGCCGTTGTTGAACTTCCGCAACTCCGATAAGGTGGCATCGTAGGACATACCAATCAAAAGATTTTTGCCCATCTGCACGCTGAACAATCCCGATACAGCTTCACCCAAACCTGTAGCCCGGGAGCCCCCCAAACGGTAAGATACCCCCATCGTCACCCGTTCGTTAAAAATGAGGCTAATGTTGGCATCTGCATCAAAGGGTGCACCTTTGACGTATTTGAGCAAGGTTTGGGGCTGGAGTTTTAAATTGTCTCCCAGTGGAATCAGCACACCCGTCATCAGGAAAAAGTGGGGTGTTTCACGCGAGATCGTACCACTACCGTCAGACAAATCAATGTTGACATTCAATAACCGAGGTGACGACAAGCCGATGTAAAAATTTTGGGCATTGTAATAGATCCCGGCTCCGAAATTAGGAACGTATTTGCTTTGCAAACCAGCTGGAATAGCCCCATCATTGGCAATGGGCTGCGAGCCTTCGAGTTCCGAAAAATTCATTTGAAAATTGCGGATAGAAGTCATCAAACCCAGGTTGAGGTGGCCACGAGGAGCCGGAATTCGGTAGGCATAAGCCAATTCAGCGGTATACTGATTGGTGACTCCAATGGAAGCCCGGGCAAAATTGGCACCAATCCCCACTCGGTTGTTGAGTACTGGCATATTCAGGGATACCAATTGAACCTGTGGAGCACCTTTGATGCCCAACCATTGTTGGCGCACCAAAGCGGCAATGGAAATACCTTCGGCATTACCCGCGTAAGCAGGATTAAACCCCAGTTTGTAGTGTTGAAACTGGGTGAACTGGTTTTCTTGCTGGGCTTTGGCGACTACAGAAAGCCCTAAAAGGATCAACAATGTATACATTTTTCTCATAGACCACCATTAGTAGACTTGCGGTGAGGGGTGACTCCTCACTGTAAGTCTATCTTACAATAACTAAAAATCCATTTTTGGGTTTTTCCCCTTTTCCAAAATCGACTAGGTAGAAATAGGTATCCGCAGGCAAATCTTCACCATTGTAGGTACCCGACCAGGTGTTCTTGTAAGGTTTGCCAGATCGATACACCTCATCACCCCAGCGGTTGAAGATGATCACCTGGCTTTCTGGATACGCTGTCGCATCCAATAAACAGGGAACGGTAAATACATCGTTGACCAAATCGTTGTTGGGGGTGATGACCGAGGGGATTTTGCAGACCTCATCAGAGCCAGAACCGATCTCAATGCTGACTTCAGCTTGAGAACAGGCACAACCTGCACTGCAGAGTTCGTACAGAAATTTATCTTCTCCAACAAAATTGGTACGTGGTAAAAAGCTGAACAATCCATTGCCTTTGGTTGTAAGGATACCGTTGAAAGGCGCTCTGATGATGGTGACTTGGGTATTGGTCGGAACCGTATCATTTAGTAAAACGTTGATGGGAAGTTCAATCCCAAAGTTTCCGTTCACTTCATCATTAACGGCTTTGGGCGAACGCTTGTAAGTGACGACCACCGTATCGCGGGAGTCCCGGCCACAGATGCCATTGTCCACTTCCCATACAAATACATTGGTGCCAATACTCAGGTTACGGGCTTGCGCCTTGGGGTCGTCCGGATTGGGTATGGTCACACCTTGGGTCAAACTGGTCCAGCGACCTCGACTGCCGTCAGTTGGGGTATCAGCATTTAGCTGGGTTACGGGTTCGGTATTACAAACCGAGTTGTCCATCCCCGCAAAAGGCCCAGGATCGGAAATAAGTACCAGCACTTCGTCACTGATGTTGCCACAACCACCAGCTTGTAAAGTCCAGGAGAAAGCGTACAAATTGCCAGGTTGCATGCCGGTTACGCCGGTTTGGGGCGAACTTGGATCCAGAATGGTTACCCCTAGCAGGCCTTGCACTTCTGATTGAGTCCATCTCCCTGCTGCGCTGTTCGACGCCCGGGCACCGAGTTTAATTTCTCGGGAAAAACAGGCCAAAATGTCGGTGCCTGCAAAAGCGGTGTCCGCTTTATTGACCGTTATTTTGACATCATCATTGCCGTAATTCAAGCAGGCTCCATTCGAAAGTGACCAGCGAAAAGTATAATTCTGTCCGCCCTTTAGTCCATTTACTAATGTTGTAGCGGAAGTTGGTCCAACGATGCGCACCCCCGTTGTATCCCCTTCAGCGAGGCTCCAAAAGCCAGTTCCCAAAGCAGGGGCCTGTGCGCTCAGGGTGATTGAGTTTTTTTCACAAATAAGTTGATCTGTCCCGGCGAAGGCTTGCCCTGGAGGTATTTTGCTGAATGAAATGGGGAATGGCTCTGAAACCAGCGAATTGCACACGCCGAGTTTTGCGCTCGCGGTAAATGTATTGATGCCTTCGGCATAATTGCTGAAATCTGTGACATCAAAATCAGTTGTAGAACTGTTACCCAATACACTACCATTGGGTCCCGACCAGGTGTATACCGCTCCCGGTGTAGCCGTGCCCGGTCGCAAGGATAAGCGGAGGCGAGTATCGGTTCCACTGATACATACGGGGCTATTGGCAACCAGGGAAGGCCGACGGGCACCGGGCAGCACTTCTACTTTGGTGGTCATGATTTCGGATTTACAACCATTGAGCGTCGCAAAAACTGAATAATTACCTGCGTGTTGTGCAGAATCCGCTTCAGGGATAACTGGATTGGCTTGTGAGGAGCTAAAATTTGGTCCACTCCAATTGTATTGTGCACCGGGGATAAAAGTGGATTTGAGTTCAATGGGTAAACCCTGGCAAACTGGCCCGCTGGTCGAAGCACTAATGCTTGGTTTTGGGGTAATCTGCAACAGCACTTCCCCAGATTCACGGGAGTTACAGCCATCAATGCTCACGAATACCGAATAAATTCCTGAATCATCCGCAGTGGTTTGTGGGATGGTCAAACAAGGGTTACTGGATAAGATGACTCCCTTATTTGGTGTAATCCAGTTGTAGGTCACCGTGCTGCCTTGGTATGCATTGGTACATAGTGTGATTGCTCCGCCAACACAAAGCGGTTGTACGGTGGTTTCCGACAGTTTAGGTATCGAGGGGGTAAGCGGAGGATCACTGACGTTGACCAAAGTACTCACCACCTCCGAGGTACAAGCTCCTGCCGTTGTAATGACCACTGAATAGTTGCCATTGTTGGCTTGGGTTGCGTTTGGAATGATGGCCTGGGCGGTATTGGCAGCATATCCGTTAGGGCCTGTCCAACTGTAGCGAAAATTGCCATCGTCCAGCGGGAAAAAGTTAGCGGATAAAATAATGTCAGTTGGTCCGGCTAAACAACGGGGCGCGTTGTTGCTTACATTTAAAATGCGAATGCTGTTGATGACGCTAACTTCTACCGAATCGTTACCTATGCAGCCCTCGCTATTGGTCACCTTCAGCAGATATCGACCCGCATTTGCTTGGCGAACGTTGTCGATGGCCACACTGGTCCCCACCGAACTATATCCGTTCGGCCCAGACCACTGAAAAGACGCGTTGGGTGTAGCCGGAGTAACCCTTAATTCAAGGCGACTGCCTTCACAAACATTGGGTGGATTGGCAGATACTTTGGGTTGGGGGCGATCAAAAACAACAATTTCCAGGGCTTGGGAACGATCCGAGCTACATTCCTGATTGGTCACGTACAAGCGCCAGGGACCTTCCTGTGTGCTGTTCACATTGTTGAGGTCAAAACTGTTGACGCTGGTGCGAAACTCCTCCAACGCCGGACTGATCCAGGTATAAAATGATGCAGTGGCATTGGTGCGCAAGGTAATTTTCCCACCCTCACATACGGCACCAGTGTAGGTCAACTGAGGTTGTTGTGGCCGGGGTAGCACACTTACCGGAATAAAAGTTTGATCCGATGCGCATCCAAAACGAGAAATCACCAGGGAATATACCCCTGAGCTGGCCGCGGTAGCCGCATTGATAGCAGCAGGAAATTGACTGGTGGAATTGTACCCATTAGGCCCAGTCCATTGATAAGTGATTCCCGGGCCAGCAACCTCTGTGCCAAATACAATTGGCTGTCCTTCACAAACCGAATAACTGGTTGTTTTGGGAATCGCCAAAGGTTTTTTAAAAATGCGAATTACTTTGGGTGCCGAAGGCAGAGACTCGCAGCCGCCTGATTCAATACTCAGGTAATAATTGTCCTGGCTTTCGGCATGGGGAGCGCGCAAAGTTAAACTGGGTACAATGGTTTGACCGATCAGCGTGCCAGAAGGTGCTTCTCCTTTGTACCAGCGGTAAATAACGTTTGAACCGGAGGGCGCAATCGAGGAACTGAGTACGATGTCTTCTTCGGCACAATAATTTTCTTTGGTCAATAACAATGCAGGGGTTACCGGCAGGTCTTCGATGGAGACTTCTACTGTTCCAGTCGATTTGCACCCGGTGATGCCCGTAATTTCCACCGAATAAGAACCGGCATTGCGGGAGCTTACTTTTGGAATAGTGGGGTTTCGCAAATTGGACGTAAATCCATTGGGCCCCATCCATCGGAATGTAAATACCGTGCCACCATTGGCCAAAGGAGGATTAGCGAAGAGGGAAAGTGTATCATTACCACACAAACCTGAGTTGGCCGCAGGTGCTGGGCGTTCGTTATCAATGCGTACGATGGTGGAGCACCTGGCTACATTGCCTGCTCGATCCGTAACGGTCAAAGTTACGTTTTGGACGGTTCCCGCTTGAGCACAGGTAAAAGTGCTAGGGCTCAGGGTCAGGCTCGGCATGCCACAATTGTCGGAACTACCCGCATCAATCTCGGAGGCGTTTACCTGTTCTGTTTCCAACCCGGAAGGATTGATAAATAAGGTGGTCGCTTTGCAAAGTGCAACGGGCAGTTCGGTATCGCGTACCACAACTTTAAAGGTACAGGTGTCGGCATTGCCGCTGGCATCCTGGATGAGATAAGATACCCGGGTTTCCCCCAACGCGAACTGCACCCGAACACTATCGGGAGGGAGTGGCATACGGGTTGGGGAGATGACCGTAGCACCTTGGGCAAAATAAGTAGGCAAGACGCTAGGGTAAGACAAATTGGCAAAAATATATCCTTTCCGGTCTGTATCGCCATCATTGACAATTGCGGACGGGTTGCATGGATTTACGCCTTCTCCGGGTTGTCCGGAGGGGGTGCTGATCCGACGTGGTGCCACGCGCAGGCTGATGATGCCGTCTACGGCCCAACGATTGAAGGTATCTCGGGAGATTTTTACATTCAATTGTCCAGCTTGACTACAGCTGGCATCTCCGGGGTTTGAACTGCCCAGGAAGCGCCCATTTTCTCCGAAAACCTCCAGAATCGCATTAGGCGAGTCAAAATCTCCTTTATAATTTACAATGATATCGGCATCTCCGGTAGCATTCGGTGCTACGCCATCAAACAGCAAAGTTTTGCCACCAGCGATGTAACTGTTCAAGGCAGCGGTAAAGGTATAGGTCAAAAAAGCAGCAGCACTATCCAAAGGCAGTGTCCTGCTGTAACTTCCCGCTAAACTACAATTGTCCATAGCCGCAGGGCGCGGTAAGGTCAGGGGTGCAACGCAGGCACCTTGAGCCAGGATGAGTTCAAAATCAGGGGGGCATACTATTTCGGGCCGTTCGCGGTCACGTACAGTTACCGTATAGGAACAAGAGTCGATGTTGCCAGCACAATCTTGTACGTAATAAGTGATGAGATTAGCGCCAATGTTTAAGGTTACTTGCACGGGTACAAAACCGGCAACAGGCTTAAGCGGACCATTATTTATGGTATACCCGTACAACAAATCTTCATCGTTGGGTGCGGCCAGAGTGCATACTTCATCCACTTGTGGGGCTTGCAGGGTATAATTTACGGTACATTGCCCAGGATCGGTATCAACTTCGGCATCACTGGGGCAATTGCTCAGCTCAGGGGCTTGATCGTCAATTATTTGGAAAACAGCACTTGCTGTATCTCGGTTTCCGCATTCATCTTCTACAATGAAACGTACGCGGCGTTCCAGGATGATGCTGTCACCAGTAAGACAGCGCAGGGTAGGAAAAGTTACCGCACCGCCCGTTACCGCGTCTTGAAGAATCCAGCGCAACGCCGACGCAGGCGTGGTGCAATTGTCAACGGCCAGCGCGTTGCCTAAAGTATTGATCCAGGAATTGAAGCGCGTTTCAGCATCCAGCGTGGCATCACAATTCAAAATAAGGTTGATTGGTGCCCGGGTAATTTCTGGTGCGCTACGATCTACTACTTCAATGCGCTGTTGATGCGTGATGAAATTGCCACAGCTATCACTTAATCGCCAGGTGCGCAGGACGATGTAATTGTTGTCACAAGCACCATTTTGCAGTACGTCGGTATAGCTGAGGTTGGCCTCAGTAAGGTTGTTGCAATTGTCTTGGAGCTTGCTGGGCTTGCCTGAAAATTGTGGGTCATCGCCAAAACGACAATCGATAAGGGTGTCGCGGGGAGGCGTAAAAGATGGTTTTACATTGTCGATCACCTCAATGATCTGTCTGCGTACGGCGCTATTGCCACACACGTCTTCACTTTTCCACAAACGCTGTAATTCATACGTTTTTTTGCAATTGGGATCGCCAGTGAATACCACCTCATCGGTAAAACTCAACACCGGACTGGGGTCACAATTGTCTTTCAAAATTGGAACGCCCAGCAGTTCGGGTACAAATGAACCATCACAAGCGATGGTGGTATCATTTGGAAATTGCTCAAACGCTGGCGCGTCATCGTCGGTCAAAATGATCACCTGTCGGTAGTTGCTGCGATTGCCACAGGCATCAATGGCCACCCAAGTGCGGATGAATTTACGGCGGTAGATGCAATTGCCACTGCCTTGCTCGGTTTGATTGTAGGTAACCGTTCCCAGGGCACAATTGTCGGTGATGCTAACAACAGAAGAATCAGGTATGGGATCTTTACACCCCAGGATTAATGAATCGGCAATAGTTGAAACAATGCGTGGCGCTACAATATCTTGAACAATGAAAACATACGTATCATTGGAGACCACCCCTCCGCCGGAATTGGTTACGCGAAAGGTCAGGCGCAAGGTATCTGTGCAGGGTCCAGAAAATACCAATGCTTCGGGAGGCATCGGAGTAATGGCCACAGTATGGCCGTTCAACTGCGCAGGCAAGACCACCTGCAATTGCAAGGTATTGAACCAGGTGCTGTACGCTGTATCTACATCCTCACACGCCACGATGGTCGTATCTCCAACCATTCGAAATGAGGGATGACTGATTGCAATTTTTGCTGTTTTGCCCTGCAAAAAAGTTATGTTCAGCAGGCACAGCGCCAATATTGGAATGGAGTAAACCAATTGCTTCATACCAAAACGGAAGTTATGCGTTTTACGGACACAATAAGGATCTTGAACGCAGTGATTACAATATAGGCAAAACGGTGGGATTCCTTCCGGTTCAGGGTAGAACGAATAGTATTCTGTTGGACAAAGTACATTTGGTCCATGAGATGTAATCGGTTTTTGGTCAATGCCATTTTAGGTTGCCCTAAAATAGCGTAATATTTTGAGAGTTGAGCAGTTTATGGTTGAGAAGTTGAGGCTACCGCAAGCGCTATTATCAAAATCGCTTGCGGTAGCCTCAACTTCTCAACCCCTCAACTCACTTTATCAAACAAATCAAAAGCTCTTTCCAATCTTCTTCGGCTTTCGGCTTTGCCTAAAAGGGCCATCATGTCAAACACTGCCGGCCCCTTCATAGTACCCGTCAGGCCAACGCGCAAAATGGGCAGTACATCACCAAATTTCAAGCCAGCGTTTGCCGTAAATGCCTCTACACAAGTCTGCACGCTTGTTGCGGTGTAATCACTTAATGCCTCTAATTGCTCCACCAGGGGGGCAAAAATGGCCCGGCTACCCTCAGCTTTCCATTTTTTGCGAATGGTCGCCTCATCAAAAACGGTAAAATCTTCAAAGAAGTACGCGCCATTCGTCCAGAAATCGGGGAAAAGAATCACACGTTCTTTCATCATGCCTACAAAACTGCGCAGAAAGTCCTCCGCAGGTTGATGGCCATGTGCTTCGATGATCGGACGAACGGTTTTTGCCAAGTCTGCATCCGGAGTCGCCATGATGTATTGCTGATTGAACCACTTGGCTTTGTCAAAATCAAAACGGGCACCCGATTTGCCGATTTTCTCCACCGTAAAGGCTTCGGCAAGCTCGTCCATGCTGAAGATTTCTTGCTCTGTACCGGGATTCCAACCCATAAAAGCCATAAAGTTGACCATCGCCCGAGGATCAAATCCAAACTCTCTGAATCCGATAAAAGAATCTTCCGGGGTTTCCCCATTCCAGGAAATGGGAAAAACGGGAATACCCAAACGAAATCCGTCCCGTTTGCTCAATTTGCCTTTGCCATCGGGTTTGAGGATCAAAGGCAAATGGGCAAAGCGGGGCATGTCTGTTTCCCAACCAAATGCCCGGTACAACAACACGTGATGGGCCGTACTGGGCAACCATTCTTCACCCCGAATGACGTGGGTAATTTTCATCAAGCGGTCATCGATGACGTTGGCGAGGTGATAAGTGGGCATGCCGTCGCCCTTGAGCATCACCTTATCATCTAGTTCGTTGCTTTGAAAAGAGACTTCGTCGCGGACTAAATCCTGAATGAGGATGTTTTGATCTTCGGGTACTTTTAAGCGGATGACATAGGGTTCTTCGGCATTCAGCCGGCGCTTGACCTCCTCAGTACTAAGGGTAAGACTGTTTTTTAGTTTGAGGCGGGTCTTGCTATCGTATTTAAAGTTTTCGTCGGCCTTACGCACGGCATCGAGTTCTTCGGGGGTGTCAAATGCGTAGTAGCCATGACCGTTATCCACCAATTGCTGGGCATATTCCAGGTAAATTTCTTTGCGGTCAGATTGCCGATAGGGGCCGTATGCTCCACCAAACCCGGGGCCTTCCATGGGGACAATGCCCGCCCAACGCAAGGATTCAATGATGTATGCTTCGGCACCGGGTACATAACGGGTTTGATCCGTATCCTCGATGCGCAGAATAAATGTCCCGCCAAATTTTTTGGCCAAAAGGTAGTTGTATAAAGCCGTACGGATACCTCCAATGTGCAGGGCTCCGGTTGGGCTAGGGGCAAAACGAACGCGAATATTTTCCATGAAAAGTGAGCGATAGTATTATTTTCAAAAAATTCTGAAAAAAAATGCGCTTCAGGGCAGCCCATTTTCGATTTATTGCGTTATACAGAAAACAGTGCTTGCGCATTTTAGGTCTACAAAAGTACAAATTTAAGTGGGTCTGGTATGCAACTGTTGAGTATTTCATTGCTCAGCGATAGACAAACACCGTTTTAGCATCATTTTTATCCCGTGAACATTGGTGTAGTTGCACATGTATGGCAACGACCCTAAAAAATCAACACTTATGTATTTGATCAAGACTCCCCATTTTATCCAAAACCTGTTTCCCCACTTCACTTGGCGGATACCTACCGAAGAGAAACAAATCTTCCTCACTTTTGACGATGGCCCCATTCCTGAAGTTACACCTTGGGTATTGGAGCAATTGGAAAAGTACAATGCCAAAGCGACTTTCTTCTGTGTGGGGGACAACATTCAGAAGAACCCCGAGATTTTCCAGCAAGTGAAAAACGCTGGACATGCCATCGGCAACCATACCATGAATCACATCAATGGTTGGGTTTCCGAAAACCTGACCTACTTTCACAACATTCGGCAAGGTGCCAGACAAGCAAAGTCTGTGCTTTTTCGGCCGCCATATGGCCGCATTACGCCCAAACAAACCCAGTTTTTGTTGCGGCATTACCGCATCGTGATGTGGGATGTACTGAGTGGAGATTTTGACAATACCAATTCTCCAGAGCAAGTACTTCGCAACGTGGTGCAAAACGCCGGACCAGGTTCGATCGTGGTATTTCATGACAGCATCAAGTCACAAGAGCGCCTCGAATATGCGCTTCCCAGAATGTTGGAACATTTTACTGCCGAGGGATATACTTTTGATAGCCTTAATGCCCAGGAGATGTTTGAAACAGAGTTGGTACACAAGCGGGCATAATTTTCATTCAATTGGAATGCTTGATTTATATTTATAAAAAGCCGTGGGGGTTCTCTGCGGCTTTAGCATGTTTTGGGGTTTATGTTTCGCGCTACAAATGGCCAGAATTTTCGCCTGCGAACCAGAAACCCAAATACATGCTTATGCTTTTTGTTGTTTTTGCACCAGCAAATGTTCACTTACCTTGCGCGAGAGGGTTTCTTCTCCCTCGTTTTTTAGGCGAACTTTCATTGATCCATCGTATTCATGGTAATCCAGGATTTCAAGTTGAGCACCCAAACCCAACTGAAGCCGGTCCAAATACTGCAAAAAAGTAGGTGCGTGGTCCTGTACCCCTACTACAATTACTTTGTCTCCTACTTTTGATTCGGCCAAAGGTGCCTGTTTCCTAAAAGTAAAATTACCATCTGCATCTGGAATGGGATCTCCATGAGGGTCAAATTTGGGGTAGGCCAAATAGGTATCCAAACGTTTGACCAATTCCTCGGATTTGATGTGCTCCAATTGCTCAGCAATGTCATGCACTTCATCCCAGGAAAAGCGTAATTTTTCAACCAAAAAAACCTCCCAAAGGCGGTGTTTGCGAATGAGTTCGGTAGCAATGCGCAGGCCTTCTGCGGTGAGGCTTACTCCTCGGCGGCTTTCGTATAGCACCAAACTTTTTTCATTGAGCCGCTTGATCATATCGGTTACCGAGGCTGCGCTAGTATTCATGTCGGCCGCAATGGCATTGGTGCTTGCCTTGGCGCCGCTTTGTTCTGAAATTTTATAAATTGCTTTAAGGTAATTTTCCTCTGTTTGTGAGATGTTATCCATGTTTATAGAAAATTGAGCCGATTCAGTAGCCCTTGTTTATGGCTTCTGCTAATTGGGATGACGGTCTCTGCAATCACCAAGGTGTTTTCTTCGATGTCCTTGATTTTGTCCAAATTGATGATGTAAGAACGATGCACTTTTACAAATCGGGGATCTTTCATTTTGGAATCGATGCCTTTCATCGTACCATGAATGATGTGGCGTTTTCCGTTGGCTGTACGAATGGTGACGTAGTCCCCTAAATTTTCAAAGAAAAGAATATCGTCCAAACTGATGCGCACCAATTTGCCTTCCTCCCTAATGTAAACGTCCTTGGCTTCTTCTTTGTATTTTTGAATGCGTCGCTCTGCATCCAGCACTTTTTCCATGGCCCGTTGAAAACGCAAAAAAGTGATGGGTTTTTTGAGGTAGTCAACCACTTGGTATTCGAAAGCTTCGTAGGCGTATTCCGTGCGGGCAGAAGTGATAATGATGTGGGGAAAACTGGATAAACGATCCATCAATTCAATCCCACTCAATCCAGGCATTTCTACATCCAAAAAAATGAGATCCACACGTTCATTGTTGAGAAACTGCAAAGCCTCTTCCGCAGAGGCGAAGCTGGCGGCAATTTCCAGGTTCTCGGCACGCTTGCAAAGATTCTCCATTGCGGTACGCGCCATCAGATCATCATCTACGATTAGACATTTGAGCATGGGACTGTTGACTTAGGTGTACGAGTGCTTGTTGAACACTATGGCTCAAAGGTAATATTAAAGGACTGGATGATGCTAATGGAAAGAACAATTGTGTACAACGGGATGCCCTAAAAAAAGTTGCCCACTTAAAACCGTCTCACCGGCCTGAAGTGGGGCAACCAAACTTCCTATTCCCAAAACCCTTGACAAAACACACGTGAAGTGTGCAAGTTGCCAAGAATATTTTTATGAAGACCAGCATCCTTGAAAGTTGGAGCTGTAAAATCAAAGTCGCTATTAAATCTCTCATTTAAACTGTAAGTAGGACAAATATAAACGTACATTCTGAAACCATCTACTTTTTTTAGGTTTTTGGGTGGATTTTTACGGCTTTTGGTAGGAAATTTAATTTTTTTGGTGACGTAAAAGTAAAGCTATAATTCAGTGATAGCAACATGATTAGCCGCAAAAAATGCACACTTTTAGCTGATATCCCAAAAAGATCTGGGCCTGCGCAATACAACTGCCGCTATCCGAATGGTATGCACAAAATACACAATGGCCAAAGCAAGTAAAAATAGCCAAGCAGCTGAATTAATAAAGTACAATCCAATTGGCAACAGCAGTCCTACTAAAAAAAATGCCCATAAATACGCTTTGGCAGGTCGATAGGTGTGCCACAACCAAAGCTGTGCAGCACTCAGCATTTGCAATAAGACCAACACAATTAGCGTGATTTTTAATCCGACATGTAGTGGTTCGAGCGGTATTGCCAAAGCCAAAAGAACCATCAACGTACTCTGTACAAGCAAATCAAGCTTCATCCGCAAACGAGATACCATAGCTTTTCAGAATTGATTCAGTGCAAAGATAAGGGAAACCATCTTAATTTTCAATATTTTTTGAAAATACTGAAAATTAATTTTTCAACTTGTATGCCCATTATTCTGTTAATTACTTTATCTTGAATGCGCTGAAAGCTGCTTCCCAAATAACTTATAACAACTTTTGAAAATTTCTCCAATGAGTTGTTATTTATTCGTTAAATATTTGGCACAGAACCCATGGAACAGAACCAATTCGTTAAAAAGACATATTTACAATCGTTAAAAGCGGTGATTATGAAGTTTAGAGGATCAATATTTTTATCCGTGGTGGTAGCCGGTTTTTTGCTGGTAGCCTTCTACCCACGCAGAGCAGCAGAATCAGCAGAGAAAGATGCTGTGTTGATGAAGTTGATTGTATCTTTTTTGGACGAACTTCATTTCGATCCAAAAAAGATGGATGATGGCTTCTCTGAAAAATTTTATAACCTTTACTTGGAGTCACTTGACCCAAGCAAACGTTTCCTGACGCTGGAAGATGTCAAAAAACTCGAAGTCTATCGCCTCAAACTGGACGAGGCTATCAACAGCGGCAACACTGATTTTTTTGACCTTTCCGTAGGTTTGGTAGAAAGTGCCGCCCTGAAAGCTCAAGGCTATTACCGCGAAATTTTGGCTCAGCCTTTTGATTTTACAGCCAACGAGTCCTTCGAAACTGATCCAGAAAAACGGGTTTATGCGAAGACTGATGCCGAATTAAAAGAAGTATGGCGTAAAATCCTCAAGTACGAAACCCTTTCGCGCATCATGGATAAAGAGGAGGGACTCAAATCTGCCAAAGCAGGTGAAGAAGCCCCAGCCAGTACGCCACAATTGATTGAAGAGGAAGCACGTAAGGCTGTGCTTAAAGCTTATGAGGAAGTTTTTTCACGCATGATGAAAACCAAACGATCAGATCGTTTGAACCTTTATCTGAATAGTTTCACTCACGTATACGATCCCCATACCGATTTCCTGGAGCCAGCCGAAAAACAGGATTTTGATTTCAGAATTTCTGGTCGCTTGGAAGGAATCGGCGCTACACTGAACAATGTAGGCGATTTCACCAAAGTAGCTGAAATAGTCATTGGTGGCCCAGCTTGGAAAGCGAAAGAATTGGAAAAAAATGATTTGATTCTGAAAGCGGCACAAGGAGACAGTAAAGAATGGGTCGACTTTACAGGTATGCTCACCAATGAAGTCGTAACCCATATTCGGGGCAAGAAAGGGACGAAAGTGCGCTTGATGATTAAAAAAGTTGATGGTACGACTAAGGAAATTAGCATCATCCGGGATGTGATTGAATTCGAAGATACGTACGTAAAATCGCTAATTTTAGATGGAGCAAGTCCAGATGAGAAGATAGGGTATATTTATTTACCTACGTTTTATGCTGACTTTCAGCGTGCAGATGGCCGTTTTTGTGCACAGGACGTTGCCAAAGAGCTGGAAAAACTAAAAGATGAAACCGTCAAAGGCATAATCATTGATCTGCGTAACAATGGCGGAGGTTCGCTAAATGACGTAGTGAAGATGTCTGGACTTTTTGTCGAAAGTGGCCCGATTGTTCAGGTAAAAAGCCGCTCAGCTCAACCAGAGGTGAATTATGACCGCAATCCAGCGGTTCAATACGCAGGTCCACTGGTGATTATGGTAAACTCTTTCTCGGCTTCGGCTTCCGAAATTATGGCAGCAGCCTTACAGGACTATGGTCGTGCTGTAATTGTAGGCAGCAAATCAACTTATGGCAAAGGCAGCGTCCAGAGAGTATTTAGCCTTGATCAGGCCATTACTGGCTATGACGAACTGAAGCCGTTCGGAGACATTAAGATCACCCTTCAAAAATTCTATCGGATCAATGGTGGTTCCAATCAACTGCGCGGAGTGATCCCTGATATCATTTTGCCAGACACTTACCACTACCTGCCCGTGGGTGAGCGCGAGGAAGATTATCCTTTGAACTGGACTGAAATTCCAGCGGTTTCTTATAGCCAAAATGCCTATAAAATCAAAAACCTGGAAGAAGTAAAGCGGCGGAGTAAAGCACGTTTGGAGCAAGATCCAGGCTTCCAGAAAATTTTGAGCCACGCCAAATACATTGAGGCTGAGCGCAAGAACTCGGCAGTGATGCTCAACATTGACCAATTTCGCAAGGATGAAGCTGCAGAGGGAAAACTTTCTGCTGACTTCCGCAATGCCTTTAAAGATGTTGTTAACAAAGGGGCGCGTAACATCACCGTAGACGTAAAAAAGATGGAAACTACCCCTGACAAAGAAAAGACCTTGGCCAGGAACAAAGATTTTATCGAGGGTGTGTCGAAAGACATTTACATTCGGGAAACCTTGCGCATCATGCACGATTTGATTGAGCAGAATTAAGCGCTAAATCAATTTGCATAAAAAAGGGGAAGCACAGTATTTGTGTTTCCCCTTTTTTTATAATATGATAAAAAAAACAACAATGATCACCCAAATCAGCCAAAATACACTTACAATCAAGTTTCGTTTTTTCCTTAAGCGCTCCAGAAAAGGATCGGCTTCTTCCTTCAAATAGGGTACAGGAAGAAAGCTTTCTCCCCCGGTAGTCCAAATTGAACCCAGGGTGTCTCGAAAAAAATTCCGGTATTTCTCGCCTCGCTTACGTTTTTCAATACGGACGGAGAGATGCCCCATAAAGACCATCAGGGCAACAATAAAAAGAATGATTATGATTCGAACGGCGATTAGCATATCCTTGGCATTGCTAGGCATCAGGGTGTTTGGGAACTCCTACAAAAGTAACATTTTTTCCCACTCCTTATCTACTTTTCCCCGCTAAGGCCTCGACCGTGCCCGCTAATTCCAGCCCGGCATTGATGCCCTTGCCTTTAAATAGCAGTGTATTTCCTTGGTAAAACGCAGTTTCCAATACCGCTTGCATACTTTCGTTGACTTTACCCGTCATTTGGCCACTAATTGGAGAAAGTAAATTTGCCCCCGGGGCAGGATGAGCGGTAATTTCCAGGCGATTGCGGCGATCGAAAAAAGTGAGTTTAACCTGACGCTCGCCCAGCTCAACCTTCATTTTTGCACCGGTATATGTAGCAAACCGATACAATTTGCCCTCCCACAAAAAACCGACAATGTATCCGATGAAGTGGCTGCCCAACCAGGGAATATGCGCCACAGAAGCCATCAAAGACATGGGTTTATCTGCGGAAAAATGGTTGCTTTGCATCCAAATCCAGGACTTGGGAAAAGAGACTCCCCAGTCCTTCTCAATGTACCCAATGCCTCCGCTGAAATCAACGGCAGTACCACCCACTTCCAATGTGCCCTGTAAAGTGTGGTGCAAACTGACCACCCCGTGATAGCACTCCATAAAAGGTATAAAACTGAACCAGCCCATGACCCCGGGAGCACCCAGCATTTTGGGCCAAGGATGTTGTTCGGCCAGGGTTAAAGTACCTTTCAGTTGGGGCAGATCCAGTGTGATTGTTAGGGCGGAAAAAAAATTCTGCCCCAGTTGCACTTCAAATTTTGCAGCATTTGGCTGAAATGCCTCAATGGGGAATTGGTGGTAGTACGCCTTACAATGTATGCCGTCCAAAACCTGGATAAACGCATGTGCCTGGCCATCCTGGCCATAACTGACCCCGGGAATGACTGCGAAAACGTGCTTTCCACCTGGATCAACCAGTTTGAAGTACCAGCCTTCGAAGTAGTTTTTTGCCCGTCCCCAACCGTGATACATTTCTGGGTGCCATAAGGCGCGCCAGCGCAGGAATTGATTTTGCATAAGCTGTGGTGATTTAGGGGTACTTATAGAGCTTACAAGTTCGGGTTTTTAAGTGGCTTTAGATAAAATTTACAATAACTTAATTTTAGTAAACTCACGGTTAAATTATCATTAACTATTTTTAGCCCCCGAAAGGACTTTTTCCCTAACCCATCAAAACTCACTATTAATGAAACAAGGTTTACGACTATTGCCGTTGTTTGCTGGGCTATTGCTATGCCTACATGCAAATGCACAACAAACTACTTCGGCCATTCAAGGTACTGCTACTTCCGAAAAAGGCGATGCCTTGGTAGCTGCCAGTGTAGTAGCTACGCACATTGAATCGGGTACTGTTTATGGCGTGGATACCCGCGCCGACGGGGGGTTCAACATTCCCAACATGCGGGTTGGTGGTCCCTACACCATCAAAATCACTTACGTAGGCTTCAAGGATTTTCAGGTAGACAATGTTTTTTTGCAACTAGGGAGCAAATACACGGTAAATGCTAAGTTGGCCGAAAATACTGCACTTCTTGAGGGGGTAACCATCACTTCGGAAGGGGCATCCATTTTTGGTAAAGGCCGCACGGGTTCAGAAACCAACGTTGGGTCTGAAGCATTGACCAAATTGCCTACCATTAGCCGTTCTGCGCAAGATTTTTACCGGGCAACACCCGCATCTGATGGGGTTTCTTTTGCTGGCCGCAACGACCAGTACAACAACTTTACCATCGATGGAGCAATCTTCAATAACCCTTTCGGGTTGGATGCAGCTACTCCGGGTGGACAGGCCGATGCGCAACCCATTTCATTAGACGCCATCGAACAAATCACCGTTTCACTTGCTCCTTATGATGTAACCCAGGCGGGATTCACTGGTGCTTCGGTAAATGCCGTAACCAAATCAGGTACCAACAAATTTAAAGGAGCGGTATTCGGTTATACCCGCAACCAGGATCTGACCGGTGGAAAAATCAGTGGGGAAAAATTGGTCGTACCTGATCTTTCCCAAAACCAGTACGGTTTTGCTTTGGGTGGCCCGATTGTCAAAAACAAACTCTTCTTTTTTGTCAATGCAGAAGTTGATAAACGTACCGATTTGGGCTCGACTGCGATTGCCGCAGCGCCGGGTCGCACCGGGTCCAATGTATCGCGCGTTGCCAAGACGGATTTGGATGCGGTGGCGAATGCATTAAAAACCCGCTTTCAGTACGATCCTGGTGTGTACGAAGACTACCTTCACAATACCAATAGTACTAAGGCCATTCTGAAGCTCGACTACCAGATCAGTAAGAACCATACTCTAACAGCAACCTATAACTTCCTTGATGCCTTCAAACAAAAACCTGCCCACCCATCGGCTATCGGTCGTCGTGGCCCCGACCTTACCACCCTGCAATTCTTCAATTCCGGCTATCAAATCAACAACAAAATCAATTCCGGAATCATCGAATTGCGCTCTATTTTCGGTAATACGGCTGCCAATAAATTGCAGGTAGGCTATACCGCTTTCCGCGATGCCCGCGACCCATTTTCAAATCCCTTCCCTGTGATCAATATTCAGAAAGACGGGATTCCGTACATCGTGGCTGGTCATGAGCCATTTTCCATTTTCAACCGTCTGAATCAGGACGTTTTCCAGTTTACCGATAACTTCAACATCTACAAGGGTAAACATACTTACACCATTGGTACGAGTTTGGAAGTGTTCAGTTTTGACAACTCGTTCAATCTGAATGCCTATGGGGGTACATTTGGACCAGGCTTCGCGAGTACCACGGCATTTTTGGACAGCATCAGCACCGGGCGTTACGATGACGATGTAGCGGCGGCACGCGCTGTTGCCAATGCAAACGGTGGCGAAGGCGGCACTTCCGGTAAAGGTTGGGCATTGGCCGAAACCAACGTAGGCCAGTTTGCCTTCTATCTCCAGGATGAGTGGACGGTGAATGATAAATTTACGTTGAATTATGGCATTCGTATGGACATGCCGCTGTATTTCAATACCCCAGAGAAGATTCAGGAGAATATCGCCCGCAACTGTTGCTACGACCCCACCATTACCTGGTACAACGAGCAGGGTGATCCGCAAAAGTTCGACCATACCAAACTGCCCAACCAGGCACCGCTGATTTCACCCCGGGTTGGGTTCAATTACGATATGAGCAAGGATGGAAAAACCGCTCAATTGCGTGGCGGTACGGGTCTTTTCACCGGACGTTTGCCTTTTGTATGGATAGGTAATCAGGTGGCCAACCCCAACTTCTTCTTCTACAACTACACCGATCCCAATTTCAAATTTCCACAAGTTTGGCGCTCTAACCTGGGTTATGACCGCAAATTGGGCAACTGGACTTTTACCCTCGACATTTTGTACACCAAGGACCTACAGGCTGCTATGGTGCGCAACTACGGATTGAAGCCACCGACAGGTAAATTGCAAGGGCAAGACACCCGTCCGATTTATACCAACGCCGATCGTACCCTGGTCTTCGGTGGAGCCACCAATGCTTACGTATTCTCGAATACCAACGTAGGCTATTCGTTCAACACCAGTGTACAACTACGCCGCAACTTCAAAAATGGCCAGCTGATGTTGGGCTACAATTTCCTGGATGCCAAGGATGCCTCTTCGGTAGAAGCGGAAATCTCCAGCGACGCCTTTGATCGCAACCCGGCCATCAATCACGTAAACAATGCTTTGTTGGCGCCTTCCTTGTTTGGCACCAAACACCGCTTCATTGGCTCTGCTTTCAAAACTTTTGAATACGGACCTTGGGCAACTACTTTGTCTACCTTCTTCCAGTATGCGCAGGGCGGAACCACCCAAAACGACAACGTAGCCGATTTTCGCTTCAGCTACACCTACTCTGGCGACATCAACAACGACGGCTCGGGTCTCAACGACTTGATCTTTATCCCAACCGATGCACAATTGACCCAGATGAACTTCCAAACTGCGGCACAGCGTGATGCTTTCCGTAGCTATATTCAGCAGGATAAGTATTTAAGTGAAAACCGTGGTAAGTACGTTGAAAAATATGGCATCCTCGCCCCCTGGTACTCGCAGTGGGACATTCGGGTAGCGCAGGATTACCGTTTTGAAAGTGGGCAGGCACTCCAATTTACCCTGGATATCCTCAACTTTGGCAACATGCTCAACTCCAATTGGGGCGTACGTCAATTGCCCATCAACACCCAGCCCTTGGGCGTGAGTGTAACCAATGGTGTACCTACGTACTCTTTTGATGCATCGCTAAAGAATACGTTTGCTGATGATTTCAGCTTGCTGTCGCGTTGGCAGGCGAGAGTGGGGCTAAGGTTTACATTTTGATTTTTGATTATTAATGCCTGAAAAGGTGGTTTGAACAAATAGAGCGCTACTCCCAATAGGTGGGTAGCGCTTTATTTTTGTACAAAATCTCTCTATCTTTCGCCCCATGGCAGTAAACGATACCTACACTATCCACCTTCCACAGTTCGAAGGACCTTTCGATCTGTTGTTGTTTTTCATCGAGCGCGATGAGTTGGACATCAACGATATTCCCATTGCCACCATCACCGATGATTTTCTGGAGTACCTGCACCACCTGGAGCGGATGAACATCGACATGGCCAGTGAATTCATTCTAGTGGCCGCCACACTTTGCCGCATTAAGGCCAAATTGCTTTTGCCCCGCAAGCAACTGGATGAAAGTGGCAACGAAATTGATCCCCGCGAGGAACTGGTTCAACGCTTGCTGGAATACAAACGCTACAAAAGTGTGCTGGACGAAATGCGAGAGATGGAAGAACACCGCTCGATGCAGGAAACCAGAGGCAACATCACCCAAGAATTGCAACAGATTGCCACCAAAGCCTTGGTGGATACGGAATTAGAAACCCTGACTTTGTTTCGTTTGTTGCGTGCTTTTGAACATGTAATGCAGCGATTTGAGACTCCTGCGCCCAAAGCAGTTCACCAGATCGCCCGCTTCAACTACACCATCGAAGGGCAACAGGAATTCATTTACAGTCGGATCAGCAACGGCCAGCGTGCCGATTTTAAGGCCATCTTTGGCGAATGTATAGACCGCATCCATGCCATCATCACCTTTTTGGCGTTGCTGGACATGGTCAATCTCAGCAGAATAAAAGTACTACAAGGAGAAGGCGCCAATAATTTTTGGTTGGAAGAAGCGCCTAACGAAGAGCTGGTGTCGGAGTGGGAGGAAGAGTGAAATTCAAAGATAAGAGATGAAAGATGAGAGATAAGAGATGAACACAATTTCCAGTTTTCATCTCTCATCTTTTTTTAAACTCCTTGAAATTCGTCGAGATGCCCAACTGCGTTTGCCCGCCCGCAAGGTGATAAATGCCTCGTCCAAAATCAATTCTGAACCGGCTCAGCTTCATACCTACGCCGAAAGTAAACCCAGCCATGCTGCTGTAACCTTGCACGGTCATTTCGCGGTGCATGCGATAATTGTAGCCAAAGCGCAACCTAAAATTCTCGCGGGCACCAATCAGCAATTCGCCATTGAAGACCAGGTGCCGAAAAAAATTGTCCAACCATACGTTGAAGGCGCCTGGTTCGGCGGCTTCTTCACCCAGGAAAATAGTGCCACTTTCCAGATTCGGATCATCGTAGAGCAAATTCCAACGATTGAGCGACGTGTAGATGAAAGAAAACCGAAACGGCAAATATTTGAGCTGTTTGGACAAGCCTATTTGTACATCGAAAGGCAAGGGTTCTTTGCCAATACTGGGGTCGTAGGTCGACAATTGCTGCCCCATGTTGCGGAATACCATACTTACCGTCAAACGTTTGGCGGTATCACGGTAAGTTGCTGCCAAATCACTGGCCAGGCCGAGAGAATTGTACTGCCCAAATTGCGAACTGATCAAGCGCAGGTTGGCACCCAGGTTGAGTCGATCGTATACCGGATGGGCTACTCCCGCCACAATGGCGTATTCAGCGGCATTGAAGGTACCCAGGGTTTGAAAAAATTCATCCGTTTGTTCAATTTCGCCGTAGCGTGCGTATTGGACCCCAGCGTGCAGGGTAGTGCCTTTTTGGCCCAATTGCTGCCCAAAATTAAAGGATCCGTGCTGCATTTGTTTGCCCAAAAAGCCATGGTTGAAGGCCAATTGCTGATGCATAAGGGGGTTGAGCGCAGCAGGATTACTCCAGGCCAAACTCACGTCATCGTCCACCACCGTGATGAGGTTCCCGGCTAAACCAGCGACCCGTGCAGAAGTGGGTAAGTTCAAAAAAGCATAGGTACTTTGTCCTCCCGTAATTTGAGCGCCCAAGGACAAAGTCAGGCTTAACGCACTAAAAACCAAACATGTACGGATACCCATTGTCGTAAGTTTTTTATCAAGTGCTAAGACCTTTTTCCTTTTTTCTTACTCCCTTTGGGTTTTTCCTGTGCCCAGGTGGTGCGGCAGACCCCCTTGTTACACTCCATCGTTTTGTAGTGTACTCCTTTTTCATCATAAAACTTGAGGGTGCCTTCTTCATTTGCACCTCCCTTGTACGTCCCTACTACGCTCAATTGCCCATTGGGGTGGTATTCTTTGAATGGCCCATTTTCAGCATTGTTGCTGAACAATACCTCTTCCTTCAGCTGACCATTTTCATGGTACTGTACCCAAGTGCCTTCCATGGTGTTGTTGTGGTATACCCCTTGCATTTTGATTTTCCCATTGGGGTAAAATGACTTGTAAACCCCTTCAAATGAATCACCATGATAGCTCTCCACAATCATGGTGTCTCCTTTGGGGTAGTAAAGGATGCGCTGGCCATCAATTCTCCCGTTTTTATAGTTAGTTTCCTCAATTTTCACTCCCGCAGCATTCATTTTTGTAAAAAGGCCCTCACGTATGCCATCACTATCGCGCTGGGTATACTTGAGTGAATTGCCATCTGAATCGGTTTCTTGAATCAATACAAGAGCCTCAGCAGTTTGCGGAGCGTCGATGGAATCGGTAGCTTGTTTAGTATCATCGAGCGTAGTAGAGTTATTGTTCCCGCAAGCGACTAAAAGCCAGCAAAACAACCCAAGCCACAGGCCATAGTTAAATGTCTTTTTCATATTGCATTGCTTTTTTTCCTACAGACTCACGACCAATGCTGTGGTAGTGGAAACCATGTTCAGCCATTGCCTCCAAGTCGTACAAATTACGGCCATCAAAAATGACATCTTGTTTCATCAACTCCTTCATCACCTGGAAGCTGGGGGTTCGGAATAAACTCCATTCGGTAACGATCGCCAGTGCGTCGGCATTGATGAGCACTTCGTATTGGTCTTTACACAATTCAATCTGGTCCCCAAAATAGCGCTGGATGTTGTTCATGGCCTCGGGATCAAAAGCCTTAACTTTGGCACCCGCCGCCAGCAAAGACTCGATGATGTACAGAGCAGGGGCTTCGCGGATATCATCGGTATTGGGTTTAAACGCCAAACCCCAAATCCCGATGGTATGTCCGCGGAGGTCTTGCCCGAAATAAGCCTTTATTTTTTCAGCCAGGGTGTAGCGCTGCTGGTCATTTACGCCCATCACAGCATTCAGAATCCTGAAATCGTAATCGAAATCCGTGGCAGTTCTGGCCAAAGCCTGAACGTCTTTTGGAAAACAGCTGCCTCCGTAGCCTACCCCGGGAAACAAAAAGCGCTTGCCAATGCGGGAGTCACTACCCATGCCCATTCGAACCATATCAACGTTGGCCCCAACCTTTTCACACAAATTGGCAATTTCATTCATGAATGAAATGCGCGTTGCCAAATAAGAGTTGGCGGCATACTTGGTCATCTCTGCCGAGCGCTCATCCATAAAATAAATTGGGTTCCCTTGGCGCACAAAAGGCTCGTAAAGTTGTTTCATTACTTTACGGGCTCGCTCCGAGTTGGTACCAATAACCACGCGGTCGGGTTTCATAAAGTCATCAACAGCGACGCCTTCGCGCAGAAATTCGGGGTTTGAGACCACGTCAAAAAGGGTTTCGCTTGTATTTTCTGCAATAATGGCATGTACCCTTTCCGCTGTTCCAACAGGAACTGTACTCTTGTCGATGATGATTTTATAGTCCTTAATGAGGTGAGACAACTGCTTGGCAACCCCCATGATGTAAGACAAATCGGCGGAGCCATCCTCACCAGGAGGAGTAGGCAGTGCCAGGAAAATAATTTGTGCAGCTGCTACCGCTTCGTTCAGATCAGTGGTGAATTTTAAACGGCCTTGTTTGCTATTGCGCTCAAATAAGATTTCCAGCCCGGGCTCAAAAATGGTTATTTCTCCTTTGCGGAGCCGTTCTACTTTGTTTACGTCAATGTCAACACACGTTACGTTGTTTCCCGTTTCGGCAAAACAGGTTCCAGTTACTAAACCTACGTAACCAGTGCCGATTACAGCTAAATTCATGATGTTAGATTTTGGGCACAAAATTACACATATGTATCATACCCCGTCAAAGGGGATGAAATTTGTTTTGAAATGTATGCATTGAAATGAAGACGCTAAACACCTCTAAAATGTTGCCTGTAGCGACTTCACTTTGTCTTTCAAAAAAAGATCAGGTGGAGTGCCTTTTATCTGACAAATGTATTGTTAATAAAAAATTATCATTTGTTAGGAAAACTAACAACCCAGAATATTGCGTTTATTTGCGGTAGAATTTACCCCATCGCCAAAGAACTGACACCTATTCACCAAAATTACAAGCTCAAAAACTTATGAGAACGATTGACCAAAATGTTCTTGACCAATCTATTGGTTACGATGAATATCATGCATTTATTGAAAAATTCCTTTCTCAAAGCCATTATTTAGCGCTGAAGAGCATCGAAACGGACACCCATAATACTCGGCTGAACCTGATCCGAATGGAGCGATTGGACAAAACTGCCCGCATGACTGCGCAAACACGCTTGCAAATGGCAGCAATCCGTAAGCCTATGATTTGGCTGTCAATCACCGAAGCGTGGTGTGGAGATGCGGCACAAATTTTACCCACTATTCAAAAAATGGCTGCACTGAATGACAAAATACAACACCGTTTGATTTTCAGAGAGCAGCAACCCGCAGTTATGGATGCATTTCTCACCAAGGGAACCCGATCCATACCACTAACTCTTTTTTTGGAAAAAGACTCCTCAAAAGTATTGGGACATTGGGGCCCGCGCCCAATCGAACTTCAGCATTTTGTACTGGAAAACTTAAAACAATTGGACACCATTCCCGATGAGCACGAACACAAGCTCAGGTTCAATGAATTTCAAACCAAAGTTCAACGTTGGTATGCCAAGGACAAAACCTACAGTACCCAAAAAGAGTTTTTAGAGACATTGAAAAAAATAAACCTATAAACGAGAGCTTACCTCATTCATGGTGTAGGACGACAATTTTGCCGGTAGCTGTACTGGGCTTTCCAAAACCTGCTTCGCGTGGATTGCTGGAGCTGAACACCAGGTAGATGCCCGATTGTACCCTTCTTCCTTTGTAATCCCGTCCATCCCAAATTGCCTGGCCGCCCAATGCACGCGTTTCATACACCAGGTTTCCGGCTACATCGGTTATTTTGACAGCGGCATCACGCGCCAATCCCCGGATGGCAATGGGGCCGTCATAATCGGGGCGTACCGGATTGGGATATACTTTGATATCGGCATTGTGCACCCTTCCCCCTTCAATGGCATCACTTTGGAGCACGATGATTCCACTTTCGGTGCCAATGTATGCTTCTCCCGTTTTAGGATTGATGACAATGTCCAAAATGGCATTGTTCAACAGCGGCGAATTCCGCGTAGTAAAATGAGCAAGTTGATCCCGTCCACTAGGCGAGAGGACAAAAACCCCATTTTTGGTGCCTACCCATTTGCGGTTGGCTCCATCCACTGCAATGGTGGTGATAAATTCTGTTTCCAATAAATAAGCACCCAGACCATTGATGATTTCGACCACCCGACGGGTACCCCGACAGTTTTCATCAAAAGCATTGGAGCCACACTCAAAAATGACGACCCCTTCACCCGTGCCTACCCATACATCCCCGTCCAAATCGGCAGTTACGCAGTTGACCTGATTGGTTTGTAATTCACTGTTGGCAGTGGTAAATACCCGGCATTTGTCATCGGTGTTGTCGTCCAGCTTGCCGGAATCAAAAACAATCAGACCCGCGGAATTAGAACTGGAGCAAAACCATTTATAGCCATTTTGGTCAATGGTCAATTGGTGCAATGAAGTAACGCCACAAGAAGGTTTAAAACTCTTCCATTCTCCGGCTTTAGTCAATACAGAAATGGGATTGGCGGCCAGGTGATTGGCTACCCATAAGTTTTCCTCCTCATCAAAAGCCAAACCACTGATTCGGGTACGGGCAATGTCGCCAATGGCGTTGTTGAGTGTCGAGTTTTTTTCGTTGAACAGTTGAAATTTTTCCCCGTCAATTTCAACCAAACCTTCATAAAATGAGCCGATGTACACTTTTTTATTGCTGGGATGTAAGGCGACGGTCATCACGTCGGTGAGGTCGTCGGAGTTGTCATTGGCTTTTTCCCCTTGCAGGTAAGGGCTATTGAAGCGGGTGAATACCTTCCATTGCCCGTCAATGTAAGAAGCAAACCCATCTGAGCGATTGAGGTAACTGAAGGTGCGGTTTACCCCCCCGCTGGCCAGCCAGAGTTCCTGATCGCGCACCGCCATTTCCCATACTTTATCGGAGAACGGGGAATTGAAGACGTAATTGGTACAATTGGCGTCCTGTAAACGATTGAGCACCCGAAACTCCATCCATTCATCGCCCATCCAGATGCGGCCATTTTGGTCTTCCACGGCATAGTTGGGAATGCCCATGCATAGGTTACTGGCTTCCTGACGCTGGCCATTGGTAGCAAAAGCGACCAATGCGCCCCGATCACAGTTGCTTTGGCAGCGGTATCCAACCAACAGGTTTTTACCCTCAGCACTGAGGTATTGGATGGAGAAACCGGCTCGGGTATACACCAGCTCGGGACTAGCCGCGGCCATACGGTACAAACTGCGGTTGACATCAAAATAGAGTTGGTTGTTAAAAATCGAAATCGCTTTGGATTCATAACTATTGGGGAAGCCGGATTCAGGGCCTAAAAAATTCCAGTTGCTGAAATTTTGCGGATTGGGTTCAGTAAGAGCTACGCGGTAAATACCCCCTTCGGTTGCCGCATAAATAAAGCCGTTAAATACCACAGCACCAAACACATCCAGGCCGGTAAAGGTGGAAAAAGAGAACTCCCGCTTGTTGAGGTTCAGGCGCGACAACCCGTAATTTCCACAGATGAAAACATTCTCTGCGTCCTCAACACTGATCCCATGGACGATTTTATCGCCTACAAAATTGCTGAAGTTGGTGATCTGGTTGAGGGTGAAAATCGGGCCTTCTTCGGGCACCAAATCGATGACGCTGTTTTCATACACCACCAAAAGTGTTTTGCTACCGGGCACATAGGCCAATAGTTTGGCCTGGGTATTGCTCAGTCCGTGTACCCGACTGATTTCCTCCAGTTCAAAATCGGTTTTGTTGATCACTAAAATGGATTGCTCAGCGGCATAATAGACCTTTTCGCTACTTTGGGTAACAAATCGCCCGGTGCGCAGCGGCAAATGGGTTCTCCATTGGCCGATGGCCAGCTTACTGGTATCGCTTTGGGCCTGTAGACCGAGGAGGACAGACAAATGGATGATGAACAGAAGAGTATGGCGCATTAATCATAGTTTTATCTAGGGTTTTAAGTTTTAGGTTTTAAGTTATTGGCACCTCGGCTCCGCTCGGTGACCAATAACTTAAAACCTAAAACTTAAAACCCTAAAACCATTTCCAGATTATTCTTTTTTTCGATTTTTTTTGTACAATCCACTACTTTCCAGGTATTTCAGTACGGGTTCTGTGACCAGGTATTGAACGGGTAAACCAGCAGCGATACTTTCGCGAATATAACTCGCCGAGATTTGCATTTGGGGTACTTTATCAAACACCTTGACTTGAGGATGGTTTTCCAGTTCCCCCAAGGCATACTCTGGACGTTTGTACACGTACAATTCAAAATCCCTCAGGATCAGCGCGTAATTTTTCCATTTGGGCAAGGTTGGCAGATTGTCTCCGCCCATGATGAGCACGAATTGTTTGTCGGGATGGCGTTCGCGCAAATAAGTCAGGGTATCGATCGTGTAAGAAGGTTGAGGCAAGGAAAACTCAATGTCACTGGCCCTTAACTTCTGATTGTCATCAATGGCCATTCGTACCAAATGCAGGCGATCCTGATCTCTGGCTAGAGAATCCTTGGGCTTGAGTGGATTTTGGGGTGACACCACCAGCCATACTTCCTTCAGGTCTGTTTGAGTTGCCATGTAATTGGCAATGATCAAATGACCAACATGAATGGGATTAAACGACCCAAAAAAAAGCCCAATTTTTGCATTTTTGACCGTACTCATCATGGTATTAGATGCTTCATGGATCGAAACTGTTGCTTGGATGAGTACTAAAAATGATCAACTATCGCTGTTGTTGTTCAACATCAAGGAGATCAAACAAGGTATCAACTACCCCTTCAATATCCTCATTGTTGTATTCGTATCTTTCTTCCTTAGGGGCATCAACGCGCCACTGGTTTTTACGGCGCAAAAGTACAAATTCAGTGGTGTAAGTCTCGTATTGGTCTTTGCAACGGCAGTCACAAAAGGCAGAATCCCCTTTAGTACGGCATTTTATGGAAAGAAAAACGGTAGTCAGTTGAGTAGAATCCGGAGATTGTTCTTCCATCATTTTGGCCAATTCAACCAGTCGCTTTTGTTCGGCTGCGGTACTGAGTAATTTAGCCTCCTCAAATCGGTTTTGGTCGTAATAAGCCTGATAGGCTTTAACAACTTCTTCAGGGGTTTTGGGGAGTTCGGCCTGTTTGGTACAAGCTGCCAGCGCAGCCACGGCCAAACAAGGCAGGATGATTGCGTATTTCATTGACGGTTGATTGGGTAATAGTCTATGTTTGGATCAATTGCTCAGCATAACAGGCATGACCAACATCAGGATGTCTTCACCGGGTACTTCCTCTACCGGCAACAGAATACCTGCCCGAGTGGAAGTGGACAATTCCATGCGCACTTCGTCAGATTCCAGGACATTCAACATCTCCAGTAGAAACTTGGCGTTGAAACCAATCATCAGTGAATCGCCATCATAGGTACAGCTCAATTTTTCGGTGGCTTCATTGGAAAAATCGAGGTCTTGTGCAGAAACGATCAGGGTTCCTGGCGAAACATTCAGGATGACCTGGTTCGTCGTTTTATTGGCGTAAATGGCGATCCGCTTCAAAGAACTCGCAAAATCTGCCCGTGCAATGGTCAGCAGGTTGGGATTGTCTACAGGGATCACCGCGTGATAATCGGGGTACCGGGAATCGATCAAACGGCAGGAAATCTGCGTGTTGCCAAACGAGAAAAACGCATTGGCTTTATTGAAAGACATTTTCACCTCATCACCGGAAGGCAATACGTTTTTGATCAGGTTCAGTGCCTTTTTTGGCAAAATAAAGGAAGTGCTCACCTCACTGCTCAAATCGGTAAAGGTATAACGCACCAATTTGTGGGCGTCCGTAGCCACCATGGTGATTTTACTAAAATCGACCTGAAAGTAGACCCCCATCATGGCCAGACGCAATTCGTCGTTGCTGGTGGCAAACAAGGTTTTGTTCACCCCCTGAATCAGGGCATTGGATGGGATGGTAATAGTATCATCTCCCGCTTCCGGCTCGGGAATGGTAGGAAAATCCTGTCCATTTTCTCCCGATAAACGGTATTTGCCATAAGCCGAAGTGATTTCGATGGCAAAGGTATTTTCGTCAATAGAAAATGTAATGGGCTGTTGGGGCAGCGCTTTAAGCGTATCCAGTAAAATTTTTGCTGGGACCGCAATCGTTCCGTCGGTATCAGCCATAACGTCCATTTGGGTAGTGATGGCGGTATCCAGATCGGTGGCGGAAATGGTGAGCTTGTTATCGGCTATGCTGAATAAAAAGTCTTCCAAAATGGGCAATACGGGGTTGGAGCCGATTGAGCCGGCCGCAACTTGCAACTGCTTCAGTAACTCTGATGATGATACGCTGAACTTCATAACGTGTAGGCCTTTTGCTGGGTAAGTTACTTAGGTTAAACCACAAATGTAAAGCTTATCTGTAATTTTTTGTCAGCAAATAATTAACAGGCTGTGGAAAACCAAGCGTAGATCGCGGATGTTTTGCTTTTCAGCAGGTCTTTTAAAAATTACCTACCTTTGTATCATGTTGATCGAACGTTTCAAATCCAAAATTCATCGGGTCAAGGTCACGGAGGCCAACCTGAACTACATCGGGAGCATCACCATTGATGAAGACCTGCTGGATGCCGCCAACCTCATCGAAGGCGAGAAGGTGCAAATTGTGAACAACAACAACGGGGAGCGCATCGAAACCTACATCATCAAGGGGGAAAGGGGTTCGGGCGTAATTTGCCTCAATGGCGCAGCCGCCCGCCGGGTGCAAGTCGGAGATGTACTCATCATCATCGGGTACGGATTGATGGATTTTGAAGAGGCAAAGACGTTTGTGCCGAGTGTGGTTTTTCCGGATGAGAATAATCGTTTAATTAAGTGAATAGCGAATAGCACGTAGCGCTATTTTCGCTATTCGTTATTCACTATTCGCTTTTCACTTAATTGTATGCCAAAAAAAATCCTCATCACTGGCGCTTCAGGCTTTGTAGGAGGCCGCCTGCTGAAAAGTCTGACCCTGACCTACCCAGAGGCGCTGGTATTGGGTACGGGTCGCCGCAACGATCGCCAAGCCGAGTTTGCGGCACTGGGTTGCCAGTTTCAAGCTGGCGATCTCGTCAATTTTGCCGATTGTGAACGCCTGGTCTCTGGCGCCGATGTAATCATCCATTGTGCGGGTTTGTCTTCGCCCTGGGGAACCTATCCCGAATTTTACGCAGCAAACGTACAATCTACCCTAAACCTGCTGCAAACCGCCCAGGCCCAGGGTACCCAACGGTTTATCCTGATTTCAACACCCAGCGTCTACTTCAATTACCAGGATCGGTTCAACCTCAAAGAATCTGATCCACTCCCCAACCCGATGGTCAACCACTATGCCGTGACCAAATACCAGGCTGAGCAAGAGACCTTGAAGCTCAATCGACCCGATTTTGAGACCATTGCCTTGCGCCCGAGGGCCATCATTGGGGCAGAGGATGCTGTGATTTTTCCACGGGTATTGCGCGCCTACGAGGAAGGGCGACTTAAGATAGTGGGCGACGGCAAGAACATCGTTGACATGACCTGCGCATCCAACCTGATCGCTGCGGTAGAAGCTTGCCTCAAAGCGGAACACAGCGCTTTTGGCGAGGTGTACAACATCACCAACGGAGAACCCAAACCGCTTTGGGAAACGATCGGCCATTTTTTGCAGGCCCTAGATCTACCCCCCATCACCAAAAAAATACCCAAGGGCCTTGCCCTGATGGCGGCATCGCTCAATGAGTTTGTACACCGCTATTTTTTGGGCGGGCGCGAACCTGCCCTGACCCGCTACAGCGTCGGAATTTTGTCTACGGCCATGACCATGGACATCCGCAAAGCCCGCGAAAAATTAGGCTATCAGCCCGTTCAAACCACACTGGAAGGCATCAACGAATTTGTCGCATGGTACAAAACGCAACCCAGGTTAAGTTAAGGATTTTTCATTCCGGCTATTGTGTCGCCCATGGGAAGGTAGCCGACCCTGTTCGGGGTCAGAAATACTGTCGTTTTTATGCCACCTGGGCCTTGATCGAACACCCCAAAGCGGGACTCATCCTTTTTGATACGGGTTATGCGCCGCGTTTTCGGGAGGCCACTGCGCGTTGGCCTTACAAGGTATACGCCTGGATGACCCCAATGTTTTTGCAGGAAGAAGAAACCGCCTGTAATCAACTTACCGCCCTGGGCTATGATCCCACGCAAATCGGCATGGTCATTCTTTCTCATTTCCACGGGGATCACATTGCGGGGCTCAAAGATTTCCCCAATGCCCGGATCGTGTGCAGCACTTCAGCACTGGAGCAAGCCACTTCAGTCAAGGGCTGGGCAGCGGTAAGTAAAGGGATTCTACCTGATTTGTTGCCTCTTGATTTGATCCAGCGGGCCAAAACCATTGATGACCATGGGTTGGGGAAACTGACTGATGAACACAAGGCCTACGATCTTTGGGGTGATGGAAGTATTCATTTGTTTGCCCTTCCCGGGCATGGACGTGGCCAAATGGGCGCAGTAGTACAAACACCGGATGGAAGTGTCTTCCTGGCTGCTGATGCTGCCTGGCAACTGCAAGCCTGGCAGTTCGGAACCTTGCCCCGGTCAATTGTCCGTTTGTTTTTTGATGATTGGCTGGCGTATCGGCAGACCTTTGACGAATTGAGGGGCTTTGCGCAGCGGAATCCGGAGTGTAGGATTGTGTTTACCCATAGTCCGGAGTTGGTGAAGCCAGATGAGGTATAATTAAATTAGGAAGCTGAGCACCAGCAACAAAAAGGGCTGGCGGAAGCACATTGTACTCCGTCAGCCCTTTTTGATTGTACCAGGTTTTACTACTGAAACCTAGAAATATTTCGAACGCTTGTCCGAGATTTTAGCCGACTTGCGGAAAGCGGGCATAAATCGATTGGAAATCTGCGCACGGGTGTTACCCGACAAAGTCGTTTTAAGTTGATTGAGGTCGGTAGAGGAGTTAGGCGTAGAAATGGATAGTGCATTTACTACATAAACGCCATTGGTGCCGATGAATGGCTGAGAAGTTTGGCCCTGCTTCAATTTGAAGGCATAGGCATTTAACCGTGGCTCACTCCCCACATTATTCGGTAAAAAAGCCTGATTGAAACGAATGTTGCGCAGGGTGTCTACTTTGACGCTGTATTGCGCGGCGGCGGCTTTCACTCCTTTGCCTTTAAGTTTTTCAGCAATCAATTCGCCTTTTTTGCGGTTGATTACTGCGGCTTCGATGTCTTCTTTCACCTGATCCGCAGTGGCTCTACCCGGACCTAAAACCGCCTTGAGACCAGCAAGTACATACTTGTTGGTATAAAATTCGGTGGCGTCTGTAAAGGTGTAAATGTCTGGGGCTACCTGGCCTTTTTGGGCACCAAAAGCCCAACGAATGATTTCACGTGGCTGTTGGCCTGAGCCCAATGAGCCCAAGAAAAATTCATTGGCATTCACTGCAGCGCTGGTTTCCTGAACAAGCCCTTTTACTTTTTTAGCAGCAGCCAGCAAAGTTTCAACGTCTTTGTTATTGGCATTCAAAAAGCGTTGCGCTTCTTCAAATCTGCTGTTTTCCGTTTCTTTAGAAGGTTTGATAACCTCTCCGATGTAGGCTACTCTTACGCCGGATGCATTGGAAGTTACTTTTTTACCCGTCACTTCAACCAAGTGTGCTCCAAATTGGGTCTCAACGGTATACAGTTTGCCTTGCTCCGCTTGAAAGAAGATCAGGTCATTGTAAGGTTTTACCATCCCACCCAATGCGGTGTAACCGAGGTCACCACCGGTAGTAGCAGTACCATCCGTTCCAAAACGCAGCGCCATATCGGCAAAGGTGGCTTTGCCCGTTTCAATTACATTTTTGATACTATCGAGGCGAGTCTTGACCACCGCCAAGGGGGTAACTGCATCTGGACGGATCAAAATGTGCCGTGATTTAACACTATCCGGAATCACTTTGCGATCGAGCAGTTTTACGGCACGGTAAGCATTGCCTTCTACGTAGGGGCCAAAAATGCCGCCAATTGGCAAGTTGAAAATACTGTCTGCAAATTGCAACAAGCCTTCTCTTTTGACATAAGCGCCATCAATGGTACCCAGGTTTTGTTCTACAAAAACGGTGTCATTGGCTGCTTGACGCCAGTCATTGATCAAACCGACAATTTTATCGCGTTGCGCCAATGAGTCCGCTTTGGTCGGCTTCACTTCAAAAGTGACTAGGCCAATTTTGCGGGCTTCCTCATCGTATTTAAACAATCCTGGATTCTCCTTCAGGTAGTTTGTATAGTCTTCGTCAGAAACGGAAACTTCGGCATTGTCAACTGCATCAAAGGGAATACGAGCAAACGACAACTCCATCATGGTTGCACTTTCCTTTTGGCTCATTTCAGCAACCCAGGTTGGCGTATACAAACCCTTGGAGACCATATTGATCAATTTGGTCTGCATCCGGTCTTTTAGGATTTCTTGCTCCTGGATAGCCCAGTAAGAACGGGCAGTTGCAGGAAGGGTATTGGTGCTGATTTGCTGCTTCAGGGAATTCAATTGCTCCCGGTTGAGCTGTCCGGTCGTCTGATCCATAAAGCGCTGCATGATGATTGGGCTAGGTTCTGGCCCAAACTGCAGGTCGATCAACTCGTTTTTGCTTACGCCGATGCCGAGCTTTGCCGCTTCCTGATCGATCAGCGCTTTCTCTACAAAATAATCCCAGAGCGCACTGCGGCGGGCATAAATGTCCCCAGTAGACCCTGCATAAAGGATACTTTCCGTGCGGTTGAATTCATTCAGGTCTACTTTTTGGCCATTAATTTTGCCAATACTGGGTTGTATGCTACCAAAGATGCTGCTTTGGCCGCCCATCATATCCTGAATAATAAAGCCAAGTAGGCCAAGCGCGATCAACACTACAATCAAAGCGCTATTCTTGCGAATTGTACTAATCAGAGCCATCTGTTCTTATTAACTTTAAAGAAAAACGACGCAAATGTAAACAATTAAATTTTGAAAGCAGTACTTTTCCTTCCTTAGGATAAGAATAATTGTCTGAAAATGATCAAAACAAATGCTTAATTCCCAAAACCGGACCCAATGCGAACGATTAATTTCTTTTTACAAATACTTTTCCTCGGATTGCTCACCGTTTTCACACAGGTCGGCGGCCTCATCTGGCTGCTCAATCGAGCATGGTGGTATCGGCGAAAAAAAACCAAAGGACGGGTAGTCTACCGTGGATTAACTTTTGGGTTACTCTATGTATTTGCGGTTTTGTGCGTGATTCCTTTACTCGCGCGTTTAAATGGCCGGATGCCACTGCCAATGGGAGCAAGTAATCAAAAACCACTTGCCCCAAAAACATTACTCACTTGTTTGGCCAATCGCCATTATGTCAATGCCAACCTGTACCAGTTGGCCCTCAAACAAGGCCAGGCCCTGCAAAAAATAGACCCTGCATTGCATTTGGTCTACCTGGATGCCAATTTTCCTTTTGGCAACCACTTTCCCCTTTTCCCTCATCGAAGCCACAATGATGGAAAAAAACTGGATCTGGCCTTTTTTCGTTATGATACCCGCAGCCAAAAGAGCACCACCGATTACCCCAGCTTTTTGGGGTATGGGTTTTCCGAGCCGCCCTTGGCGGGAGAATTGGACCAACCCGACATTTGCCGGAAGCGCGGTGCCTGGCAATACAATTTGCTACAGGAATGGGTGCGGAGTAATCCACAACGGTATACATTTGATGCCGAATTGAATGCTCAACTGTTACAAAAACTGGCCGAGGACCCCCTCACCGAAAAAATTTTCATCGAACCCCATTTAAAGGGCCGCTTGGGATTGGGGAGAATGGATAACATCCGTTTTCATGGCTGCCAGGCGGTAAGGCATGATGACCACATTCATGTGCAGGTTAAGTAAAGGTTGATAAAGGTTGATTAGGGTTGATGAAGTTGATAAGAGTTGATAAATCAGCCCTCATCAACCCAAAACGAAACAAAATGGCCAAACCAAACTACCAAGAACTTGTTTTTGACATTACCCGCCTGATTCCACCCGGTCGGGTCAGCAGCTATGGTGCTATTGCTGATTATCTGGCGCTGGGTTCAGCGCGGATGGTCGGCTGGGCCTTGCGCAACAGTTTTATTCAGGATGGAATACCTGCCCACCGTGTAGTCAACAGCAAAGGAGAACTCAGCGGGCGCGCCCATTTTGATCCACCGAGTGTGATGCAACAACTTTTGGAAGCCGAAGGCGTTAAAGTGGAGAATGACCGGGTGGTCAACTTCAAAGAAGTATTTTGGCATCCGGAAGAATTAGGATGGTAACACAGGTATAGATCCGACTAACCAAATCAAATTTCAACATGAAGTATTGCTTTTTTCTAATGCTTGCTATGCTGTGCTTAAGCACCAGTGTGAATGCCCAGAACGGCCCTTTGGGGGTTTGGAAAAGTATTGATGACAAAACTGGAGAAGCCAAATCGCATGTAGAGGTCTACCAGAAAAATGGCAAAATGTACGGTAAGATCATCAAAATTCTTACCGATAAACCCGACGCAAAATGTGACGATTGCAAAGGTTCCAAAAAAGGTCAACCGGTAATGGGTATGGTGATCATTGAGGGGCTGCAAGAATCGGAAGGCGCCTGGAAAAATGGCACTATTTTAGATCCACAAAACGGCAATGTCTACGGTTGTTCCGTGTGGGTGGAAAGTGAAAAACCCAACGAATTGAAGGTGCGCGGGAAGCATTGGACAGGGATTTACCGGACACAGACCTGGTTTCGGGTAAAGTAAATTTATTCACTACAGATTACACAGATTTTCACAGATTATTTAGTTTTTAAAGAAATATGTGCACATCTGTGTAATCTGGTGCATAAACCCCTACCCCTGCGCAAATCGCGCAAAAACTCCCAAAGGCAACTTTCTGCCAGCCTGATCGGGAATAAACAGCTCACCACATTCAATATCCTTGGCAAAAGGGAAATACTGCCTGGCCAAATTTTCTGCAATCAGCGCAGAAAACCCCATCGAATACAAATTGAGGATCAGCAAGTGGTGTTCAGGATCGAGGATCTGACCACAGTGCTCCAATAATTCCGGCAAGTGTTTGTCGAGTAGCCATTTTTCCCCCTCCGGTCCCCGACCATACGCGGGCGGATCCAGGATGATGGCCTGGTACTTACGGCCCCGTTTGGCTTCTTTGCGCACAAACTTGAGTGCGTCTTCCACCGTCCAGCGGATGTTGTCTAGTTGGCTGGCCTCCATGTTCTGGCGTGCCCAACTCACCACGGGTTTTACCGAATCTACGTGTACCACATCGGCTCCGGCAGCTTTGGCGGCGAGAGAGGCTCCCCCCGTATAGGCAAAGAGGTTGAGCACCATGGGATGATCGATGTCCATCTTGCGCAAACCCCGATAAATGTAATTCCAGTTTTCAGCTTGCTCTGGAAAAATGCCTACGTGCTTGAAGGACGTGAGCCCGAGCCGAAAGTTGAGGTGCATGCCCTCAAAATCGTAACGAATGTGCCATTGCTCCGGCATACCGGGTTTGAGTTCCCAATTGCCATCTTCCGCATTGGTGGCAGCGCCCGATTTGCGGTTGAAGACCGCCTGGGCTTTTTTGGCCCATTCTGCCTCACTTAAAGCGGGTGACCAAATGGCCTGAGGCTCGGGACGTGAAAGAATAAATTGCCCAAATCGCTCCAATTTTTTAAAATTGCCGCTGTCAATGAGCTCGTAATCCTCAAAAGATGGTAGTTTTAGTGCAAGCATTGTAACGTATGTCAACGACAAAGATAATCAGCAGCCTGCAAAATCCACTGATTAAAAACATTGGGATCTTGTTGGAGAAAGCCCGTGAGCGCCGCAAACAAGGTTTGTTCGTCGCCGAAGGACTCATTGAAGTGGGGATGGCCCTACGCGCTGGTTATGCAGTGGAACAGCTGTTGTACGACCCTGCGATCACTGCTTTTGCGGAGCTGCAATCGTTGCTGATGTTGCAGGCCAGTTTGCAACAAAAAATGATCGAGGTCAGTGGCTCCGTCATGGAAAAAATAGCCTATCGGGCCAATGTGCCCAATGTAGTTGCCGTGCTTAAAACCCCAGAAAGAGCACTGAATCATTTTTTGCCAGGCAACAATCCATTGATCCTGGTGCTGGAAACCGTTGAAAAGCCGGGTAATCTGGGAGCCATCTTGCGCACCGCAGATGCTGCTGGCGTAAACGCCGTGTTTCTCTGTGATCCTCAAACCGATTGGTACAACCCCAATGTCATTCGGGCTAGCCTGGGGGCGGTATTTACGGTACCAACCTTCACCGTTGCTGCCGCCGATGCATTAAATTGGCTACAGATGCATAAAATAGCTATTTTGGCTACACATTTGGAGGCCAGTTACCCTTATTTTGATTGTGACCTCAGTGGAGCTGTTGCATTTGTGATGGGTACCGAAGCCAATGGTATCTCCAACTATTGGGTTGAAGCCGCCCAAAAACGCGTCATTATCCCGATGCATGGCCAAGTTGATTCCATGAACGTTTCGGTCTCTACGGCTATTTTATTGTTTGAGGCATTGCGCCAAAGAAAGTAATTTAGTAACCATTTGGCTTTTATTTCGTCAAAAAGAAAAATACGAGCAGTAAATTTGAAATAAAATGCTTGTAAAAGACTTTTCTTTCTGCAAGGAAGAAAAATACTTACGCACTCAATTGCTGTAACGTGCCTTTTATTTGATCACCAGCGACCTCTATGCGAATGAAACAGTCAGTCCTTTTTTATGCCATACTGCTGATGCAATGTTTTTTGACTTGCTTTGGCAATCAACAACTTTTGGCTCAACCCGAAGAACATGATGTCCCAACAGTGATGGCCGGTAAAGCCGACGTCGACGGCCCGCATATTTTTTACCGCAAAAACAAAATTTACACCAAAAAGGTGGTACAAAAAGACACTGGAGCAGTTGCGGTAATTGACTCCATTGAAGCAAAGCGGAGGGCAGACATTGTGGTCGAATGCCAGTTTGCAAAAACACCACAATGGAATTTCAGCACCAGATTGAAATCGAAGTTGCGCAACGAGAATACCGAATATCCCAAAGTCGAAAAATTGATTGCGATTTCTGATATTGAAGGCAACTTTGAAGCATTTCGTCGCTTCCTGCTTTCCCAAAAAGTAATTGATGACAAATACAATTGGACCTTCGGCAAAGGACATCTGGTCTGCGTAGGTGATTTTTTTGATCGGGGAGCCCATGTCACAGAATGCCTCTGGCTCATTTATGATTTAGAAGAAAAAGCCAAAGCAGCGGGGGGCTATGTACATTTTATCCTGGGCAACCACGAAATCATGAACATGTCAAACGATTACCGCTATGTGAGCCCCAAATACATGCGCAACGCTGATTTGTTCCAGGAGCCTTATGGCAACTGGTACAAAAGCAGTACCGAACTGGGTCGCTGGCTCGGTACCAAAAACGTGGTTGAAAAAATTGGGGACATGATTTTTGTACACGGTGGTCTGGCTCCTGACCTCAACCGCCTGGATAAATCCTTGATCGACATCAACAATGCCATGCGTCCGTTCTATTTCATTCAAGATGATGTTTTCCGCCTGGGCGACGAAGAGCTTCAGTTTTTGTTCGACGCCAATGGCCCCCTGTGGAACCGCAGCTATGTGATGGCGAATATTCCTGAAAGTGATGTTGAAGAGTCTTTGAGAAAATTCGGTGGCAAAAGAATCATTGTGGGGCACACGCTGGTCAATCATGCAAAAATGTTGTATGGCGGCAAAGTAATCGCTATTGATACCCGGCACGTTGACCCCAACTCAACGGCATTGCTTTTCGATGGCGGTAAATTGTACCGCATCGATCAGACTGGTAAAAGGACAGAAATGTAAATAAATGATGTAATTAAGGGCTTCTGTAAATCCAATTGACAAAAAAGAAGTTGATTGGGTTTACAGATCCAAAATACATCTCAACCCTCCTCCTTCGGAATAATTCCTTTGCCGATTTTCCGCAGCATCTTCATCCGTATGCTTAGTGGCAATGCATTGTTCAACACAATCATAAGCTGGTTCATCACCCCCGGAATAATGATGCGTTTACCGTTGAAAAGGCCATTGATGGCAATCGGGGCCACTTGATGTGGATACATCACCACTAGTTTGGCCTTGCGACCACTGCGCTGAATGCGTTTCAGCCCGTCCTCGTTGGTCACTACCGGGCCGGGGCACAAGGCACTGACGCTCACCCCCGTTTCCGCCAATTCTTCGCGCAGCGAGAGGGAAAAAGCCGTCACAAAGTGTTTGGTAGCAGTATAGGCAGCCTTGAAAGGCATGGGCATCAAGCCCTCCATACTGCTGGTATTGAGAATGTATGCTTTGTCCAGTTGTTTCAAATGTGGTAAAAAGTGGTAGGTCAACTCAAACATCACCTGGTTGTTGAGTCGCAGCATCTTTTGGTATACCCCTATCGGCACCAAATCTAAGATGTCGCCAAGCCCAAATCCGGCATTGTTGATCAACATGTCGACAATGTAGCCGTTTTCCTGGCACCAGGTGTACACTTTGAGTGGCGCATCAACGGTTGTAAGATCGATACCGAGGGGATGTGTCTCTACTCCGTGTTTTTGACCAATTTCGCTGGCCGCTGTGTGCAATTCCGGGCCATCCAAGGCGACC
>ENA-UOWO01000351-UOWO01000351.1-activated-sludge-metagenome-genome-assembly--contig:-NODE-351-length-68953-cov-7.126607_pt1 | contig 68953 bp, 63 predicted proteins | sample MGYA00238148_ERZ761564 | MGnify/ENA primary metagenome ERZ761564 (study PRJEB28885, sample SAMN05720194) | activated sludge metagenome | isolation source: Anaerobic digester | place: USA...
CTGATGCCCAACCTGATGCCCAACCTGATGCCCAACCTGATGCCCAACCTGATGCTCAACCTGATGCACAAATTAATGGGATTGAATTCCCTAAAATGACTCTAGATCAAGCATCCAGTCTTACAGAAGAGCAGTTAAGGAGTTTGAAAGATCAACAGATAGATAGTATTGAAGATAAGAATGTTCGAGATAGAGTTATTGAGCGTAGAAGAATTGCGCTTGAAAATGCTGCGAGGAAGACCGGAGAAACACATGGATCAGATTTTTTAAATCAAAGACCAAAAGGTAGCGAAAGTGAAGGTTCAGCTTCTGTAGAGCCACCCAAAGTTAAGCAAGAACAAGAAACTCCTATTAAGATGGTAATCAACTTTGATGATTTAACTGCCAATATTGAGGCTCAATTAGACAATCTTCCTGCACCAATTGCGGCTGCTGTAAGGGAGAACCTGGCAATCAGGAAGCAAATGTTAACAGAGCAAAATTTAATTGATCAAAAATTACAGCGGGAGAATCAAGCTGCTTTGGCAGTAGAACAAAGGAAAAAATTACAGAAAGATGTTTTGAATATTTTAAGGTTCGTAAAATGGGCTGCTTTAGGTGCCGGTATAGGATATTTAATTAGTCTGAGTCCAAATGCTGTGGGTTGGGCTGTTGGTATTGGAGCTGGAACATTTGCAGGGGGCTCATTGTACGAAGGAGTCTTCAGTATGAAAGGGAAGGAATTAGCATTGGATAGAGCAAAATTAGATAGAAGTATTACAGAAAGACAAGTTTACACAACAAAGTTAAGGGATAAGGCTTTAAAAAGAGAAGTTAGTGCTGTTTCAGCTTTCTCTACTATAGCTGCTGAAGTTTATGCTCAGACAAGTGGAATTACTGATGAGGCGCGAAGAAAGAAGTATATTTCTGGATTTACTTCAAGTTTGGGTTTGCCAACTTTAAATGCAATATTAGCAGTTTGATTAGATGACAGATAATAAAGTAAAAACATTACAGGATTTATCACAAGGAGATCTTTATTCTAAAGATATAGCCTTTAATGCTGTTGTCCAAGGTAAAAGACTTAGACATAGTTTTATCAAAAATCTGGTTATGCAGTTAAGAGAAAAAAAAGTTAATGATTCTGACATTTTAGATGTTTTATTAATGATGGATAAAGGAGTGGAAAGTGGAGATTTGTCCGAGGAAGATTTATTTAATTTATAGATAATTAATTATGCCTCTATCAGCAGTAGAACGACAAGCTTATTATAATGCCATTGAAACCAGTGGTATGGAGAGTGACATTGCCAAAGCCACGTTAAGAGCTAGAATTGAGAATATTGATACAGGAGCGGTAGGTGCTATAACCAGAGATCAATTCCATACGGAGATGCGAACTGCTTTAGAAGCTGCAAAAGTTGAAACTGTTGTTGGGTCTAAATGGGATGCTACGGTAACAGCAGCATTAGGAACCCGTGCCGCAGGGGATCCAGGTAATATTGATATAGCGCCATTTGAGTCAACAATTACTAGTGGTATTTATCCAGACATTAGAGATAAAGTATTAAGTTCAGCTCGAGACCGGCTAGCAGACAAACATATCGAATATTTCCTAAATTCAACGACTAGAACATCTCAGGAGTATGTTTCTTATCTAAAAGGTGTGAGAAATGGTGCTGGTTTTTCTCAGGAAGTTGCTGATAGGATTATCGGTAGAACTCAACAATATATCGATAGAAAAGTCGAGGGAATTAAAGTTCAATTAGATGCTGGGACTCTCACTGAAGCTCAAGTGAGGGCTATGATCTCTGGTCGCAAACCTAGTATAACTAATCCTCAATTGATTACGGCCATTTCAAAATTTCTAGATGATCCAACTCGTGTACAGGCAAGAAAAGATGCTGCTGATAAAGCTACTATTGATGCTGATGCTGCGAATTTTAAAACTGAGCTCGACAGAACTGCTGTAACTGGTGCAGAGATAGATTTTGATGATCTTACTTCTAGAATAACGACATTACCAGAGTATGCAACCTTATCTGGACCGGTAAGATCAGTTGTTGAAGCTCATATGCAGAATAAGAGTGAAATGGTTCAGAATGACAGAGCTGTGTTAGTAGCTAAGGAGAATGCAAACGATGCTGAGACAAGATTGAAAACAATAGAAAGAAATCGTGCCTTGATACAACTCACTTTAAGAAGACTGCAATGGATTGGTGTGGGAGCCCTCGCTGGTGGTGCATTAGCACTAGTATTAACAAGTGGTGGTGGGTTACCTGCTATTTTCGGTGGTACATTTCAAATTCCTGGATTATTTGGAGCTCCCGGATTATTTCCATGGGGTGGTTTTGCAATAGGAGGAGCAGCAGGTGCCGGGCTAACATCGGGCTTAGCTAATGCTCTTGATCCACAGTTAGCCGAAAGGATCAGTGCATTTCAAAAGGCTCAGTTGGGTGTAATAAATCAAAATGCCGAACGTACAAGGATTATTGCTGATTCGCATAAAAAGGAAGGAGAGGCTCTGAGAGCTTATACTAAAATTGCTGCTTTAGTGGAATCTTTGACTAAGGGAGTGGATAAAGATAAAGCTGTAGCAACATATTTAAAAACATCTTCTGTCGATGCGTTGGATGCATTATTACAAGTATAATTTAGTTTTTAAGTTTAAATAATGAACGAAACCCTTCTTTATACTCTTGATCCTTACATCATATCTATATTGTTTAAAACTAAGACTGATGAAGATACTTTAGAAGTGTATTCTAAATTGGTTACTTCTGTAGACCTGGTTATTAAGAATACAATTAAAGAATTCCTTATGGAGAATGGATTCAATGAGGAGCAGATCCAAAAAGTCCTTACTACAGAGGATGTAGAAAGTATTGATAACGCCATCAAACCATATATGCAAAATATTATACTTGTAAAAAAGATTGATTCAAATTCAAAGCAGTTCATTAAATTGTATTATGATCAATTGCTGCCGAATTTATCCCTTGAAGAAAAAACGAAATTGGAGAACTATCTTAAAGATAGTGAAGAAGTAATTGGTAAAAAAAAGGAACTTGTAATAGAAAATGTTAAGGCTTTAAAAATGATTTTAGAAGAGAACGGTGTTCAATCTTTTGACGAATTAAGGGCTAAGTTTGAAGGGGAAGAATTACCAACTGAGGATATGCCTGTTGCTTCTGAGCAGGATTTAGCTCCTGTTGACCAAGATGCAGTGACTACTTCAGGGCAATCAAATCCTGTTGAGGTTCAAGCAGCCAATGCTGAACCTGAGTCAGTCCAAACTCTAAGTGATAATACTATTGTTTCTGAATCACCTGTAGCTCCTGTAAATATGCAGGATCCTCCCCAAAATCTTGAATCTTTGCCAGTTTCTAATCAAGAAGTGGTTGCTCAAAATACTACTGATCAGCCTGTGCAAGAGAATGTACAAGAGCCAACTATAATGCCTGCTCAAGTTGCGGAGCCTCAGGTCGGACAAATTAATGTAGCACCTATCGAAGAACAGCAAAGTGTAAGTGTTCCAGATCCTTTATTATCACCTACAAAGGCAACAATAATTGATGACGAACAGCCACAGGTGAATACAACAGCTGAGAACAATGTAAATGCTGTAAATCAACTTCAAAATATGGGGATTGATTTAAATGATGTGTTACAACCGCAACCCCCACAATCGTAACAAGGGAAAGAGGTGATGAATCAGTCGCGGGGCTTGTACTGAGTAAATTTATTCCATATTAATTAATGGCGGCTTTGGGAGATTTGTGTAATTTTGTACATCGATTATCTTTAGCAATTTATCAAAATACTCCCACAAATATTAAGGAATCTGATATAATAACTACTTCGAAAGGGTATTATTGATTCCTTTTCTTAAAGGAAAATCCAAACAGTAATACATTTTTCAATTATGGCTACTAAAGCCAATACTACTAAATCCGACCCTATAGCTGATTATCTGGAAAGTGTTGAAGTTTTCCCTAGAACATTCAAACGTGGTCAGATAGTCAAGGGAACGATTCTCTCCATGAATAAGGGAGAAATACTATTAGACATAGGAGGCAGAGCCGAAGGTATAGTTTCCGGTAAGGAAATGAAATTAACTGGTGAAAAGTTAAATTACCAAGTAGGTGATGAGGTCCTCGTATATGTTTTGAAAGGAGAAAATCCATTAGGACAGATCGAACTATCTATTCGAAGAACTGGCACAGCCAGAAAATGGTTCGAACTTAATAATGCTCTCGATAATGATCTTAATGTTAAAGTTGAGGTCATTGAAGCTAATACTGGCGGTGTTATAGTTAACATCGGCGGTGGCTTGAGAGGTTTTGTACCTACTTCTCAACTTGATAATTCTAGAATTTATCCTCTAGGTGGCTATGCTAGTAAGCAGGACGCTGATAAGGAATTGCAAGGTAAACTTGCTGAATTGATAGGAAAAGAGTTGGAAGTTAAAGTTATTGAAATAGATAGGGAGAAAAATCGTGTCATTTTCTCTGAAAAGAAGAAAGACACTGATAAAGGCGCAATGGACAGACGTGCTGAAACTCTCAAACGAGTCAGAGTGGGAGATAAGCTTGAAGGAGAGATCACTGGAATTGCTCCATTTGGTCTTTTCGTCAATGCTGAAGGCCTGGAAGGATTAGTCCATCTTTCCGAAATATCGTGGGATAAGGTAACAAATCCTGCAGATTTCTTCAAGATTGGTGATCCTGTTAAAGTTGAGATTATCGGTATAGATGATGGTGGAAAAAGAGTCGCTTATTCCATCAAGCGCTTAATGCCTGATCCATGGGAAGAGATTGTCAAGAAGTATAAGGTGGGCCAAAGAGTTATGGGCGAAGTCACTAAGATCGTAGATTATGGTGCATTTGTCCGTATAGAAGAAGGTCTTAACGGCCTGATTCATATCTCTGAACTATCAGATCGCTTGGTCAAAGACCCTGGTAAGATAGTTGAGGTCAATAAATCCTATGAGCTTGAAATTATTTCCATATCAAGAGATGACAGGCATTTAGGTTTAAGTCTTAAAAGGGTTTTGAGAAGTCCAAAATCTGAAGAAAGCGTTCCAAGTGAATCAAAAGCTACAGAAGAAGTAGTTGTTGAAGAACCAAAGAAAGAGCTTGCTAAGGAAATGGGAGTCTCCCCTGAAATGGAAAGACTTAAAGAGCTTTTGGGTGATGACGATGAAGTGATCAATTAAGCTCTAAGGTCTAAATAAAAAGCCCTCCTTTACTGGGGGGCTTTTTTATTAATTTACTTTTAATTATACAAGGGGCCATCTAGCACTTGCTGTATCAGTGTGCTAAAATATTTAGACTATGAAAACAACACTCCTCAACGATGACAGTTTAGGTAAAATTAGCTCAAATCTTGCTAAAGTAATGGTTTCTGTTTTTGAGCACTCTCGCAAGAGGGGGGGAGATAAGGTGAATGCAGAAGACCTCTTTTTAGCAATCATATCCAATCGTGATTGTTTAGCTGCTAAGCTGCTAGAAAGGCTTGGTATGGATTTATTATCCACGCGACATAGGATTGAGGCTAAATATCCAGCGACAACTGGTCAGCCTTCATATACAAAAGTCGTATTTGGTGATGAAGCCAAAGATCTGCTTTCTAGAAGCTTCTTATTAGCCAGCGAATTAGGGCATGTTTATGTAGGCACAGAACATATGCTTTTATCGATATTACAACAGGAACAATTAGATTTTGTTAAGGATTTAAAAAACAATGGATTAACTTTTGATTTTATTAAACAGTCAATTCTTAGCTTTGGTATATATCAGCCTGGTGTGTTTTCTCAATCTGCCGAACAGGAAGAGGAGGAGGATAGACAAAAGGCAATTGCTTTCTTTACCAAAGATATGAATAAAATGGCCTTAGATGGAAGATATCTAAAAGTTTGGGGCAGAGATCAGGAAATTGAAAGGATTATTCATATTTTATCAAGAAGGACAAAAAACAACGCATTGTTAATTGGTGAAGCAGGGGTAGGAAAGACGGCTATAGTGGAAGGATTGGCTCAGAGGATAGTTAATGGCCAGGTCCCACCCAGTTTTAAGGGTAAAAAAATTGTACAGCTTGATATCTCTGCAATTATTGCAGGTAGTAAGATTAGGGGTGATGTTGAGGAAAGGCTTTTGGGCATAATCTCGGAAATGGCAGATAATCCCGATTTAATAATCTTTATTGATGAAATCCATATGATAGTTGGTGCGGGTACTGCTGGGTCGGGAAGTACTATGGATGTTGCCAACATTATTAAGCCCTATTTAACCAATGGCGATCTGCGAGTAATTGGATCAACTACATTTGATGAATACCAAAAATATATTGAAGAGGACGATGCTTTAGCCAGACGTTTTCAAACTATAACTGTCCAAGAAATCGGCAAGAGCGATGCTTTAAAAGTATTACAAATGTTAAAGGGACAATTTGAAGATTATCATTATGTCAAAATTCCAGATGAAGCTTTAGAGGAGGCAGTGGAATTAACGGATAGATATATTGCCAACAAATATTTGCCCGATAAAGCAATTGATGTTATTGACGAGGCTTCTGCAGCAATTAAGATAAAAGTTGATAAAGATAAGCCGGATCTTAGTGCTACTGAACTTAAGCTTAATAAATTACTTAAAGATAAGGAAAGGGCATTAGATAGTGGGGATTTAGTTAAAGCAGTCAAGTTAAGGGAAAGGGAGATAAAAATTAAGGAGGAATTGAAACTGGAAAGATCAAAACAAAAGAAAATACGCAAGAAGATGGTTAGTGTTGAGGATATTCGTAAGGTGGTTTCTAAATGGAGTGGGGTACCTCTAAACTCTTTAAATAGCGATGATATTAAGCAATTAAACAATTTAGATCAGAATTTAAAAAATAGGATAATTGGGCAGGAGCATGTTATTAATAAAATAGCTGCAGCTTTAAAAAGAGCGCGTATAGGATTAGTTGATGCTGCTAGACCGCTTTCATCTTTCCTCTTTTTAGGGCCGACTGGGGTGGGTAAGACGCAGACTGCCAAAGAAATTGCCAAGACTTTATTTGGAAGTGAAGATAATTTAATTCAGGTGGATATGAGCGAATATATGGAGCAGCATAGCGTTTCTAAACTTATTGGATCTCCTCCAGGATATGTTGGATATCAGGAGGGAGGTCAGCTGACTGAGAAGATAAGGCGTAAACCGTATAGCGTGGTGCTTTTTGATGAGATTGAAAAGGCCCATCCTGATCTATTAAGTATCCTTCTGCAAATACTGGATGAGGGGAGAATTCAAGATGCTAAAGGAAGAAGTGTTAATTTTAAAAATTGTGTAATTATCATGACCTCGAATATTGGTGCTTGGGAGGCAATGGAGAATAAAAGCTTGGGATTTGATTTAAGCGCTGACATAACTGAGAAGAATGAGGATTCTTATGAAAAAATGAAAGCCGGATTACTTGAGGTTCTCAAAGACTCCTTGCCACCGGAGTTCTTGAATAGAATAGATGAGGTATTGATCTACAGGAAATTGATGGAAAAAGATGCAATTAAGATCGTTAAATTATTCATTGGAGATGCTGTCGACAGGATGAGAGGTCGAAATATATTGCTGAAGGCTCAGGATGACGTGATCAAGTTTATTGCGCATAAGGGGTTCTCAGAAGAATATGGAGCAAGAAATTTGAAACGATCTGTACAAGAAATTTTGGAGAATTCTTTAGCTGAATATTTGATGAGTGAAAGAATTATTAATAAATTGGCAAAGCCATTAGAAATTAAAGTAACTTTAAATAAAGAGAAACTTGTTTTTGAGAAATCCTAATGAGTAAAAATTCCAAGATCTTTGTTTGCAATAGCTGTTCCTATGAATCCTTGAAGTGGATGGGGCAGTGCCCCAATTGTAAAGAATGGAATACTTTCGATGAAACTGATGCTTCTATTGGAGTTGAGGAAATAGGGGGAAGTGAATTAAAGTTGAAACATCTAAAGGATGTTAGTGATGAAGCCTTAGAAAGGATCTCAACTGGCTTCAATGAGTTTGATAGGGTTTTGGGGGGAGGATTAGTGCCTTCAGGAGTGGTCTTAATAAGTGGCGAACCCGGAATTGGAAAATCAACTTTATTAATGCAGGTCATAGCAGCTTCTTCGAGCTCGCTTTATGTCAGTGCTGAGGAGTCTTTACAGCAGGTTGCTTTAAGGGGAAAGCGCTTGAAGTTGAGTAACTATGAAGGCTTGCAGATCCTAAGTGGCTTTGAAGTAGGATCAATAATCAGGAAGATAAAAGAGACCAATCCTCAGGTTGTAGTGATTGATTCTATTCAAACCGTATATTCAGAGGAGGTTAGAGGGTTACCAGGAGGGATCGCTCAGATAAAAGCAGTGTCTTCTAAGTTGATCAAATTTGCCAAAGAGCATGGAGTGATTCTGTTCCTAGTAGGGCAGGTTACAAAAGAAGGAGCTGTTGCTGGGCCTAAGTTGCTGGAGCATTTGGTAGATATCGTGCTTGAGTTGCAGGGAGATCAAAAGATGGATTTTAGAATATTGCGTTGCTTGAAAAATCGATTCGGGCCCACAAATGAGATCGGAGTATTCGAGATGACAGAGGAGGGCATGCAAGAGGTAAGTAATCCGTCTTTGTATTTCTTGGAGAATAAAGAGAAGCAGCCGGTTGGAGTTTGTCCGGGGGTGATCAGGGAGGGTGATAGATTGATGCTGATCGAGATGCAAGCTTTGAGTTCTAAAACATTCTTTCCATTACCAAAAAGGGTTGCAGAAGGAGTGTCTCGTACCCGGTTAGAGGTCCTGGCCGCTATTATTGCTAAGTACACAAAATTTGATCTATATGACAAAGATGTATATTTGAACATAGCTGGAGGATTAAAAGCGTCTGAGCCTTTGTTGGACCTGCCGGCTGTGTTGGCTATCATTTCCTCGGTAGTGGGCAAATCATTGCCAGATAATATGATTGCGTTTGGAGAAATATCGTTAACAGGGCAGATAAGGGTCAATAAGCGAGCTGTACAGATGGAAAAAGAGTGCAAGAGGTTGGGGTATTCAACATTCAGGCAGAAATTTCCTCAAATTTCCCATGTAGGGCAACTCGGGTTAGTATTTAAATAACCAGTTAAGATCAATTTAAGTTGGTGGCTGTATCATTCCATTAATTTCTTTTACTATGGGCTTGACAGTTATTTTATTATAGGATATTATATAGCTGTTCTTTAATAATTTGCTTATCTTTAGTTCCCAGAGTCTGGTTCGCGTACATCCAGTTCTGTAATCAGAATTGAAATCAACTGGGCTCTTGGATTTGAAGATAAGTAGCACCGGTTCCTATGCAAAGTCCTAATACATTAGGGGTTTTAATAGGGGTCGGTGGGGGCAGTGCCGATCCCTAATTATTAAAACCTTGACATCCATTTCCCATTTTTCTATACTTTTTTAGATTAACTACCAAGTAATTTCCCAACAATTTCATTCATATATTTATGACTTTCCTTTCCATCATTTAATTCATATACATCTATACCGACATGGAGAATGCACAGAAAAAGCGTATTGGCGCAAGATTAACCAAGCAGCCCAAAATGGCTGAAGAATCAGTTAAATTACCCTTAGTTGAAGAAGGTGGTTCAGTTATTCCTTCAAAGGAAGAAACAGCAATTGCTGCTAAGCCTGTTGTTGCTGTAAAAACCAATGGCTTCGAAAAAGATAAGATAGCTAAAGCTATGACCCTTAAAGAGCTCGATGAGAAATCTTTGATGGAACTTAGAAATATAGCTGAGAAGCTGAATATTACTGATAATGCAAATTACAATAAAAATGATCTGATAATTAGGATCTTAGAAGAGCAGACAAAAAGAGGAGGTAATATTTTCGCAGAAGGTGTATTAGAGATCATTAATGATGGGTCTCACGGTGTATTAAGAACTTTAAAGCTTTTGCCGGGAGATAATGATGTTTATGTCTCTGGATCTCAAATTAAAAGGTTTAATCTTAAGCAGGGTGATTTCATTTCCGGTCAGGCTCGTGCTCCAAAAGAGGGCGAGAGATACTTGTCCATGTTGAGGATAGAAGCAATTAACAATACGAGCCCTGATGATGCCTTAACTAGACCCAGTTTTAATAGATTAACCCCCATCTTTCCTGATGAGATGATCAAATTGGAGACTGAACCTCATATCCTTTCTACAAGGTTGATCGATCTGCTTTCACCTATCGGAAAGGGGCAAAGAGGAATGCTTGTTGCCCCCCCGAAAGTAGGAAAGACTTGGTTGTTAAAAGAGATAGCAGATGGCATCACAAAAAATCATCCCGAAATTCATTTGATGGTTGTATTGGTTGGGGAAAGACCAGAAGAGGTGACTGATATGGAAAGATCTGTTAAAGGTGAGGTTGTGGCAGCTAATTTTGATGAACCTCCAGAGTTGCATACTAAAATAGCAGAAATGGCTATTGAGAGAGCTAAAAGGTTGGTCGAGCTAGGTAATGATGTGGTAATTTTAATGGATAGTTTAACTAGATTGGCTAGAGCATATAATATAACTGCTCCTCCTTCTGGAAGGACTTTATCCGGAGGTTTTGATCCTGTTGCAATTTATCCACCAAAAAGGTTTTTTGGTGCTGCCAGAAACTTTGAAAAAGGTGGTAGCTTAACAGTAATTGCTACGGCTCTGGTTGAAACTGGTAGTAGAATGGATGAGGTTATCTTTGAAGAGTTTAAAGGTACGGGCAATATGGAATTGAAGCTAGACAGGCGTTTGGCTGAGAAGAGAGTTTTTCCCGCTATCGATGTTAAAGCATCTGGTACTAGAAATGAAGACAGGTTGCTTTCTAAGGAGGTCTTAAACTCATCCTGGAGAGTTAGAAGAATGTTGGATATCTTCAAAGAAGATGAGGCGACAATGATGTTGATCGACAGGTTGAAGAAGACTAAAACCAATAAAGAATTCTTAGCCACTCTGCACGAAGATTTATAAGGGGGTCAAGATCGGGATAATAAAATATGATATTATATTTATATGTCTCAAGAGTTAGGAAATAATAACGAAGAAATAGTTTATACAGAAACAAGTAAGGATCTTTTCCTGCCCCTGGCTTTCGTTAGGGATTTAATTTCCTATATGTTGCTCAGGGGTAGACAGCTTTTCTTCTATACTTTTGCATTAATAAGTTTGTTGGTTACTCTAATTGAGGGGGCTAAAGACTTTATTGTGCAAAGGATGTTCTGGGGAAGGGGCTCCTTGTATAGAACGTCATTTCATATTGTGATTTTTGCTTTAACTCTTCTGATAGTGGTATCTGGAGTCTCTACCAGATTGAACATCAGCGCTCAAAGTAATGGCTTAGCCCTTAATGAAGCTGCTATAGGCAGAAAGGATCTTATTTATCAGGCGGGTACGGCTGAGGCCTTGTCCGTGATATCCGAGAACGATGCAGATATTGAGGTCTATAAATACGTTGTCCAGCAGGGGGATACGTTATCTTCGATAGCGAAAATCTACAACAAGAATATAACTACATTGGTCTGGGCAAATAACTTATCTAGCAAGGATGCAATTTTGAAAGTAGGTCAGGTATTAAGAATACCGGCAATAGACGGCGCTTATTATACAGTCAAGAAGGGCGATACATTAGAAAAGATCGCTAAATATACCAATAGTAATGCTATCGATATTTGGGACCTTAATAGTAATATTATTGATTATGACAACCCAGTTTTAGCTGAAGGCATGGAGTTATTTGTGCCTAATGGTGTAATTCCAACACCTCCTCCCAAAGTAATTACTGCAAGTTCGAAAGGAACACCAAGTGGGGGTTTAGTGGTTCCTTCTGGAGCTTTTGTGCATCCCTTGCTGCACTGTTCGGGTTGGTCTTGGTCTAGGGGATTTAGTAGTTATCACGGTGGAGTGGATATGGCCAAAGCCGGAGGGTGCTGGATAAATTCTATAGGCAATGGTTATGTTAAGAAGGCCGGCTGGGGAGGTTGGGGATTTACTACTATTATTGATCATGGTGGTGGGATAGTTTCAATATATGGCCATGGGACGGGAAAATTTAATGTCAAAGCTGGGGATTACGTAAAAGCCGGTCAAGATATTATGTATATGGGTAATTCCGGATATTCCTTTGGAACTCATCTTCACTTGGAGATCCAGGTTAATGGAAGAAAAATTAATCCGGAGTATTATGTTAAGCTAAGATAATGGAGGTATTATTAGAGCAGAATGATAGGTCGGTAGGGGGTAAGGATTTTGATCTAACTTCCAGGCACTTTTTATTCCGGAAAGCCGCGCGAGCCGTTATTCTCGATCATGAGGGTATGGTTGGTTTAATGCACCTTAAAAAGCGTGGTATATATAAACTTCCTGGGGGTGGGGTAGATAGGGGGGAGACAATAATGCAAGCTTTAATCAGAGAGGTTAAAGAAGAGGTGGGAGTAGGGTTCGGAGAGTTCAAGGAATTAGGTATTACCTTAGAGAGCAGATATTATGAAGGTGATGATCATGGCTTATTTCAAATGACTTATGCTTATTTGGTCAAGTTGAAAGGTGAAAAGGGTGTAGCTGATTTTACTGAGGAGGAGCAGTCTGAGGGAGCCTCTGTGATCTGGCTTCCAAAAGATGAGGCTCTGGATGTTGTAAAGAATTATCCTTTTCCAGATTATGAATCGCATTTTATTAAGCAGAGAGAGTTGAGAATACTGCAAGAAGCAGCAAAGTTTTGGCATGAATTTTAGTTTCCAACGAAAGGGCTTTATTATTTCCTAAGTTTGATTTATAATTTCTGCATGTTTGGGGCTGTAGCTCAATTGGTTAGAGCGTTGCTATGGCATAGCAAAGGTTAGGGGTTCGATTCCCCTCAGCTCCACCAAATTAATGACCTTTTTATGAGGTCATTTTTTATATTTTACGAAATGTAAAATTTCTTTACATTTTATAGATCTAAACAAATATTTCGTGGAACAATTTTTGCGTCACACAGCCCTGCCGCTTGTGCGTAACTTGTTAATATATAGTAGAAAAAATTCAAAAGTATTATAATTACAGCATTATTAGTGTTCATCCCATGGAAAAGTATGATCCAAAGGCCGTAGAGTCAAAATGGAGGAAATATTGGCAAGAAAATCAAATTTACAAACTAGATCTTGATAAAGCTGAAAAGCCTTTCTATAACCTTATGATGTTTCCTTATCCTTCCGCAGAAGGCCTACATATAGGTGGAATGTATACTTTTACCGGTGTCGATACCTATGGCAGATTTATGAGAATGAAAGGATATGATGTATTTGAACCTATTGGATTGGATGCTTTTGGTATTCATAGTGAGAACTATGCATTAAAGATAGGCGAACATATTAAAACCGTCTCAGAAAGGACACATCGGCATTTCTTTGAACAGTTGCATATGATGGGTAATATGTATGATTGGGATAGAACTGTTGAGACTAATGAACCAGATTATTATAAATGGACCCAGTGGTTATTCATCCAGTTCTTTAAAGCAGGGCTAGCGTATAGGAAACAGGCTAATGTTAAGTATTGTCCTAGCTGTAAGACTGTATTATCTGATGAGCAGGTTATTGATGATAAATGTGAGAGGTGCTCAAGTGTTGTGGAGACTAAGGCTTTAAAGCAATGGTTTTTTAAGATTACCAATTATGCCGACAGATTGGATAAGAATCTTAAGAAAATTGATTGGGTCGATGACGTTAAGTTAGGGCAGAAGAATTGGATAGGAAAGAAAGAAGGTATTAATATCCGTTATAAAATCAAAGGGACTGGGCTTGAGGTAACATGCTTTACTACTAGACCGGATACGAATTTTGGAGCAACCTTCATTGTTATAGCACCTGAACACCCACTTGTTAGATCAATAATTGAAGGTAAAATTCCTGTTAATCCTGCTATTTTTAGTAAGATCGAAAAATATGTCCAAGATGTCAGAGGTAAATCCGATATTGAAAGGATCGCTGAAGGAAGGAAAAAGACTGGGGTCGACACTGGATTTGTTGCTATTAATAATCTAAATAGTAAAGAATTACCGATCTATATTTCAGATTTCGTACTAGGTCATTTTGGAACAGGAGCTGTAGTAGGTGTACCTGGGCATGATAAGAGAGACTTTGAATTCGCAAAAGAGTTTAATTTAGAAGTGCTAAGAGTTGTAAGTCGAGAAGGGGATATATCTCCAATTGAGACTATAGAGCAAGTTCAGGAAGATGAGGGGAAAATGGTGAATTCTGAATTTTTAAATGGCTTAGATATTCATGAGGCAACCATTAAGATAATGGATTATATTGAAGCCAAGGGCTGGGGAAATAAAGTAATTAACTATAATCTAAGAGATTGGTGTGTCAGTCGCCAAAGGTATTGGGGTCCTCCTATACCCATGATCTATTGTCAGCAATGTGCTGATAAAGGTTTAAGCTGGTTTAATACAAGTCCTGATTCTTCTAAAAATATTTCTAAAGTAGATTTGAAATTACTCATTGAGCAGATGAAGGGATGGTATCCGGATGATGAGCTTCCAGTGAGGTTACCAGAAATTTCTGAATTAGATAAGATAAAGCCCGATGGATCTGGAAGAGGCCCACTTGCTCAACAGACTGATTTTATTAATACCATTTGTCCTCATTGTGGACATGAAGCACAAAGAGAAAGCGATGTTTCAGATCCTTTTGTTGATTCTTGCTGGTATTTTTTGAGATATCCTTTTACTGAATTTGATAATGTCCCATTTGGTGGGGACTTTTCCTCAAAGAATTCATTATTTAATCCTGGATTAACACAGCAAGAGGGCAATAGATTAAAAGACAGGATGAAGAAGTGGGGGCCTGTTACTTCCTATATCGGGGGTAAAGAACACACAGTATTACATTTACTCTATGCCAGGTTTATTACAATGGTGCTTTTTGATTTGGGTTATCTAGATTTTGAGGAGCCATTCTCAAGATTCTTTGGACATGGCTTGATAACGAAAGATGGGGCTAAAATGAGTAAATCCAAAGGTAATGTTGTTAATCCTGATGAATTTATTGATAGGTATGGTGCTGATTCAGTTAGGATGTATTTAAGATTTATTGGTCCATTTGACTCTTCAGGGGATTGGAGAGACTCAGGAATGTCAGGCATGTTCAAATTCGTTAGTAAATTGTGGCGTTTATATAAAAATATTGAAGATGATGCCCCAGATACTGAGTCCGAAGTTGATGACGCGATTGTACACAAGACTATCAAATCGGTTGGAGAGGATTTGGAATCGTTAAAATTTAATACAGCTGTTGCAAGAATAATGGAGTTTGTTAATTGGTATAGTGAAAATATGAAGTCCTTGTCATTGCCAACCCGTAAAGAATATTTAGGTAAATTAGCTCTAATATTGGCTCCCTTTATGCCTTATTTGGCTGAGGAATTTTGGAGCATTTGCGGTAATAACGCCAGCGTCCATTTACAAGTTTGGCCCGATTACGATAAGACAAAATTAGTTAAGGATACGGTTAAATTACCAGTGCAAATTAATGGAAAGTTAAGAGGAGTCGTGCACGTTTCAAAACAAATTCAGGAAGAGGCTTTACTTAGTTTGATCCAAAAAGATAAGAAAATTAAAAGCTATATGGATCAAGGCAAGATATATAAAGTAATATATTTGCCTGGGAAGATCATAAATGTAATCGTGAGATAATGTTCAAACAAAATAGAGAATTTTGGTTGTATTTTCTTGGAGTTATACTCTTATTCTTCTTTATTTTTGGGATCCTACAAAATGGTTTTTCTAGTAGCTCATACACTTTTTCAGCATTCCCATTTAATTTATTTCAACAAGAGCAATCAATAATCGAAAAACCTGCTCAGGAATTAGATACCAATGTAGATTATTATGCTGTGCTTAGAACAAATAAAGGGAATATTACAATAGACCTGCTTGAGGCAAATGCTCCTAATACTGTTGCCAATTTTATCCATTTAGCCAATAAGAATTATTATTATAATGTTCAATTTCATAGGTTTATTCCTGGCTTCTTGTTACAAGGTGGGAGCAGTACAATGAAAAATGATGATCCGAATGATGATGCATTAGGAGGCCCTGGTTATACGATCCCTCATGAAATCAACTGGGAAAGTTTGGATTATGATGAAAATTTAAAATCCATATTAAAAGCTCAGGGATATAGTAGTACTGAGAATATTCAATCTAGGAAGATGGGTAAGTTCTCAGTATGTTTAGCAGCTAATGGCCCAGATACAGGAGGAGGACAATTTTTCATTGTTTTGGCTGAAAACAATGATCCTAGGCTTCAGAATCTGGAGGGGCGCCATACTGTGTTTGGGCATGTTATTGGGGGATTTGATGTAGTAAATGAGATCAATAAAACTCCTACAGTAATTGATGCTATGGGTGAATCTAGGCCTTCTTTCCTGATCCTTTATAACGTTACAATAGGATATTACGATTAAGGATATATTAAGAGATTACTTTTAATATATCTTATGGCTTCCTTTATTGAACAGCACAAATCCATCATTATTACAGTTGTATTACTAATTGCATTAATATCTATTCGGGTATATTACTCAGTAGCTCAGAAAGAGGAGCATACGGAGACGATTATTGCGCCTTTAGTTAAGGATTTGAATTCAATTACTCCTATAATTTTTGTTGAAATTTGGGGAGGTGTTAAATATCCAGGTGTGTATGAAGTTACTGATAATATTCTGGTTATTGATCTTGTTAATTTAGCCGGGGGCTTCACTGATAATGCCGATCATGTTTTTGCGGAAAAGAACATTACACTTTCCAAAAAGGTTTCCTCTGAAATGAAAGTATATATCCCATTCATGGATTCTAATAACGAGAACGCTAAATTAGGCTTAATTAACTTGAATTATGCAACAAGAGATGCCCTTATTTCCATAAAAGGCATTGGTGAGGCTACAGCAGATAAGATCATAGCTCATAGGCCTTTTCTAGATTGGGAAGATTTAAAACAACGAACTGAAATAAGAAGCGATATAATTCAAATTCTTAAAGATAGTAGCACTATCTAATGCATCTCAGCGGGATTATCAAAGAGCATTCTCTATTCATCCTATCAGTAATTCTGTTTGGGAGCCTTCAAATAGCAAAGCAGGATTATCCTATGAATTTCTTAATTAACGAAGATAGATCTCCAAGAGAGGTTCGCGTAATTTCTTACCCTCAATATAAGGGGGTAGGGCAGGAGTTCTATGTACAACTTAATAACACTGGCTTTAATCAAAAGATTAAGGTTATTACCAAGCTTGATAAAGAGATTCATGTAGATGACAAACTAATTATTGAAGGGCGAGTAAAATTAAACTCAATAACTAGAGTGGGCTTTGTCACTGATCCATTAATAATTGAACATAAGAAAGGTGAAGGTATTCTATATGAGATAAGTCGCTTCAGGTCTGATCTATTAAAAACAATACATAAAAACTGGCATGGGCAAAATGCGGCTCTGTTTTCAGGATTATTAATTGGGGCTGATTATGATTATAGCCCTAAGGTCATAGAACGATTTAAAAACACTTTAACAATGCATATTTTAGTGGTTTCGGGTTTTAATATTGAATTCCTTCATGGATCTATTATGCGACTTTCAGTGCTATTTGGCAGAAAGAAGACATATCTTATTAGTATGTTTATTATGGTCTTTTATTGTTTAATTGTTGGTATTGATAATATACCTTGTCAGAGGGCGTTTATTATGACCTTTATTAGTATTTTCACCAAATTGATCCAAAGAAGAGTACAGAAGTTTCAGATATGGGGATTGGCTTTAATGGTCCTTCTCATATTAAATCCACATAATGCAAATGAAATTAGTTTACAGCTATCGTTTTTAGCATCAGCAGGTATGATTTGCGCAGGCTATATCAAAAAAATATTTAAACCTAATTGGCTCATTGAAGGATTAATAGCTAATTTGTTATGCAATGTTTTTGTGTTACCAATCATAATTAGATTTGGTAACGCTCCTACATTAGGTTCGCTAATAGCCAATATTCTTATTGCACCCTTGATACCTTTAGTAATTACTTCTGGATTACTTGCAATTATCTCCTCGTTATTTTTGATCCCGAGTGCGGGATTGTTCAATTTAATTACTGACCTGCAATTGGATATGATTTTCTTTATAGTTGGTATTGCTAATATAATATGAGAACCTAACATCTCAAGATATGAAAGCAGCAAAATATAGGTATTTATTTGTTGTATTAATAATATTATTGATCTTTGATCTAATATTTGGGTACAGGGATAGATCTTTTTATGCTTATTTTCTTGATGTAGGGCAGGGTGAAGCGACCTTGTTACGGACTCCTGAGGGTAGATATGTTTTGATTGACACCGGTCCTGGTAGGGCCGCCTATGAAGAATTGTCCCGATATTTCCCTTTTGGGGAAAATACTATAGATCTTCTGATCATCTCCCATTTTGATAATGATCACATCGGAGCTCTGCCTTTAATTTTACAGTCATACAGAGTTAATGGAGTCATATATAATGAAGGGGATCCAGATTATAAGGATGATTGGGAAAATTACCTTCAGCCATATAATAGGGTTCAAGGAGATATCAAAGTCGGCTGTTGTGTTATGATCAGTTTTTTTGAGAATCCGGTTGTTGATAGTAGAGAATCAAACGAGGCTAGTCTAGCTTTTAGGGTTGATTATCAAAGTTTAAGTTTCTTTTTTGGGGGTGATCTGCCCAGCCCCGAGGAGGATTTAATAGCCTCAGCAATAGGGGATATCGATGTATTAAAAGTAAGTCATCACGGAAGTAGGAATAGTACTTCAAAATATTTCGTGGATACAATAAAGCCCGAAGTGGCTATAATTTCTGCAGGTAGGAATAACACTTATGGGCATCCGCATAAGGAGGTTTTGGATATCTTTAATATGAATAAGATAGCTGTAGAAAGAACTGATATTGATGGTACTCAAGTGTTAATAAGCGATGGGATCACAATGGAATTGGTTTCAAGTGATGGATGTGAGCAATACTGTTCATATTTGATCTTTTTAAAGAAATTACTGTTATCTGATCAATCTCTGAATTATTTATGATAAAATACTCTCAATTAATTTCCAAAAGCCATGTTTATTGTAATTGAAGGTATCGATGGTGCCGGAAAAGGCAGACAAAGATTAGAGCTGATCGATTATATGGAAAAGAAAGGTGTTGGGAAGTTAGATGGGACCGAATTCCCGGATCATCAAGGAGTGCAGTATAAGAATTTGATCAAGCCGTATTTATTAAGTGAAATTCAAATCCCCAAATCCGCATTATTTCTCAGTTTTGCCCTTGATCAACTATTGTTCGAGGCTAGGATTTTAAAAGCTAAAGGGAACAAAACTAATCATTTCATTTGTGATGGATATTATACAACTAATTTAGTATATAACTGTTTAGTGGATGAGTTCTTGTCTTTAGAAAAAGCTTTGAAGTTTGCCTCGGATTTTCATATTCCAATTCCAGATCTGAATATCTTTATTGATGTCGAACCTGAAATAGCTCTTTCCAGAAAATCCAAGGAAACTGGACATGATAAGGGATTAGACATTAATGAGAAGGACATTAAAAAGCAGTATAAAATTAGAGAGGGGTTTCAAAAATTAATTAAAGGTAATGTCTTTGGGCAGTGGATAGTTGTTAATGGGCGGGGTAGCATTGAGGAGGTTAAGAAAGAAATTATAAAGGAACTCAATGAAAGTGGTTTAATAGTAATTTAATCTTTATTATTTCAAAAATGCATGACTTTGATAGTATTGAACAAACATTTCTAATGATAAAGCCTGATGGTGTGAGAAGGGGCTTAATTGGAGAAATATTCCATAGGTTGGAACGAATAGGCTTGAAAATGGTCGCCTGTAGGATGATATGGCCTAGTAAAGAACAAGCCAGAAAAAACTATCCCGGTACAAAAGAATGGCTTGAGAAGATGGGGGATAAAACTTATCAAAACTATAATAATGATGAAAAGGCATTATTAAAGGATTTGGGTACAACTGACAAATTGAAAATTGGTCAAATGATTTATGACTCTCTGGTTCAATATTTGACAGAAGGACCTGTCGTTATAAGTGTTTGGGAGGGAAATCATGCTGTAGATGTGGTAGCTAAGTTAATGGGTAAGACAGATCCAGTGTTAGCTGATGTGGGAACAGTTCGAGGCGATTACGGGTTTGATACTCCTAGGCTTGCTGTTAGATCAGGAAGAATTGTTTTCAAGACACTTGTTCATAGATCAGACGCAGCTTCAGAGGCTAAAAGGGAGATAGAGCATTGGTTTGGCAAAGATTTTAAAGATCTCAGTGATTACCATAGGCTCGATTATACAGGTATTTATGAAGCATATTAATTATTAGTTTTATTAATCATGACAGAGAGGACATTGATCGTAATTAAACATGATGGAGTGGCCAGAGGGTTGATGGGCGAGATTATCAAAAGGTTTGAAAGAGTTGGTTTGAAGTTGGTGGCAATGGAATTTTTAAAATCAACTAGAGATATGGGGGATTCACATTATCCCCATACTAAAAAATGGTTGCAAAAAGTAGGTGAAAGGACCTTAAAAGAGTATTTAGATAAAGATCTGGATCCAGTAAAGGAATTAGGAACAATGGATCCAATCAAGATCGGGCAATTAGTTAAAGGCTGGTTAATTGATTATTTGAGTGCTGGTCCAGTATTAGCTATGGTTTGGGAAGGGCCGAATGCAGTACATGTTTGTAGAAAGTTGGTAGGAGATACCATACCGGCTAATGCAGTGGTGGGAAGCATCCGGGGAGATTATGGCATCGATAGTGCCGAGCTTGCTAATTCTCAACAAAGACCAATTTACAACATTATTCATGCTTCTGGTGAATTAGCAGAAGCTAAGGAAGAGATTGCTTTGTGGTTTAAAAATAGGGAAGTGTTTGATTACAATGTTTACTCAGGTGATTTTAGTGGAGTATCTGGCAAGTTGAAATAAATGCACTAGAGAGGAGTCGAACCTCTGACCTAGGCGTTAGGAGTGCCTTGCTCTATCCGTCTGAGCTACTAGTGCATAATAAAGAAGATTATATCATCCTCATCTTTAATTTCCTACTTCTAACCCTATTCGGTATAGATTAGTAGTAAGGGGTAGGGGGGATTCCAGGTCCTCAATCTTATTATTTCCGTCCTGAAGTAAAATGTATAGCGATCGTAATTGGCTATCCAAGTCAAAAGTCGGGTTAATGAATTCGTTTTGGATAAGTGTAGTAAAGTTAGCTCCATCTTGTTCAAAACTAATTATAGTTCTATCTTGATTGTTAAACATGAAAACATTCGATCCAGTAGGGCCAAAGTGAATTTTGTCCGATTCTGAAAGTATTATTTTCAAGTCGTAATTCTTTATTTCCATTTGGTCAAGACCTAGATTCTCCTTAGCTACTATAGTATGTAATTGTTGTTGGTTATCTTTAAAAAGAAAAGTGGTAGAGTCTGGGCTAATTTCTAGCAAAGAATAGTTTGCGACAGGCAGGTCAAAAATATATAACTTTGTATCCTCAATATCTATAAGTAAGTAATTGATGTCGGTTTTAATTGTAATATATCTCGAGCTGTTTTTTGGCAAATCTATACCTAAAACATTATATGGGCTTAAATCTATAGAACCCAGTTCTAGTTTTGTATTTAGTTGATTCTTATATATATTTAACGATCTTTTGATTCGGTCAAACCATATTAAGTGTGACTGATTGTGGCTATATATTATGGACTGTTGAGGATCGTATTTAATAAGTGTGGTTCTTTGATTTGTAAGATCTAACTCGTAAAGTGCTTTATCATCATCAATAAGTAAAGATATTGAATCATTTAACCAGTCAACATTTTTTGGAAAGAAACCAATTTCAGAGAGCAGATCGATTTTTTTAAGAGGCTCAGTTCCATTTAGGCTATTGAATAGGTAGATTTTTTGAGTTAATGGTGAAATTGCCAGCATACGGTTATGATCGGGGCTGGGTTTGAGTATTAGTCCTGGGTCAAGTAATAGCTTAGACACTTCAGGATCGATCTCAGCAAATTTTATTGGGACAGATGGGGTATTAAAGAAGAAAAGTCCGTTTTGACCTATTTGCAGCCTCCAGATCCCAATGTCTGCAGGGACTTCTGTATCGTTAATGATATAGTAAATATAATCACCGAAAGGCGAGAATACTGCCTTTGAAATGTTGCTGCTTGTGATCTGTTCAAGTTTTAAATCTAAGGGAAATAGTTTTGCTAATATGTCTGTAACAATGCCCTGTCTAATATTCACTTTCTTTTCCCAATTCAACATCCCGGGAGATTCAATCCTAATAGTATGAATACCGGCTTCTAAATTTGTTCCTTTATTTACGAGATTATCAATTTGTTTATCATCTACAAATAGAGTATATGTTGCATTTTCAGGCGCAACATTAACTCTTAGTACACCAGAATTTGTGAATACGCCGTCATCTGAGACTGAGCCCCCTTGTGATATAATAATTGCAAGAAAAGTTGCCCCAAAAATAAAAAGAGCTGCTAAAAAAAGGTATAAACTTGAAGTTATTTTGCGTTTTTTCATTGCTATATTATACTTTGAAGTATAGCAATAGTTCTATATTAGTTCAATAAAATCCAAATGGCTACGAGAATTGGTTTAGACCTTGGAACTTCAAATTCCATTATCGCTGTAGTAGGTAAGAAAGAAATAATATCCGAACCTACAGTTGTAGCAATTTCCACTAAAGATAAAAAAGTTGTGGCTATAGGAAACCAGGCTAAAGGCATGTTGGGGAAAGTCCCTGTTGATATTGAGGCTAGGAGACCTATTCGTCAGGGGGTGATCGCTAGTTATAAACTTACTGAAATGATCATTTCTCACCTGATGCAAAAAGTTCTGGGCAAAGTGAGGTTTTTCAAACCTGAGGTCATGATCAGTGTGCCCGCAGGTATTACCTCAGTAGAAGAAAGAGCTGTGATCGAAGCATGTGTCCAGGCAGGAGCTGGGAAAGTGTTTCTGATTCCTGAACCTATAGCAGCTGCAATTGGAGCAAATATGCCAATTTCAGGTTCAGCAGGGAATATGATAATAAGTATGGGAGGCGGAACTTCTGAAATTGCCGTAATGTCTATGAATGGTATAGTAACCTACGAATCCAAAAGATTGGCAGGGGATGCTTTGAATGAGGCAATGATCAATTTCATTAGGAAAAAGACAGGCTTAGTAATTGGAGAGCAGATGGCCGAGCGTATCAAGATCGAAATTGGCTCGGCTGTACCAGTTCAGGAGGAATTGACAATGGAGGTAAGAGGAAGAGATGGAACTACAGGCATGCCGACATCTATTGAATTGAAGACCAATGATGTTGTTGAGGGCTTTAAACCTGTCCTAAGTGAAATTATTGCTTCAATTAAAGAGGTGTTAGAGAGGACTCCACCTGAATTGTCCTCGGATATAATAGATAGGGGAATGGTGCTAACAGGAGGTACTGCAATGTTAAGAAATATCGATGATCTCTTTACTAAAGCAACTGGAGTTTCGGCACATGTAGTTGAGGAGCCTGAATTAGCTGTGATAAGAGGCATAATATATGCCCTCAATAATCTGGAACATATTCAGAGAATTCTTAGGGGCTAAGCTATTTTGACTTACTCGGGTCAATAAGAAATTTCGTTAAGGATTTTCTACCCACAATAACAGGATATACTAACTTTGAGCGGTCAAAGATTGTCGCATTTGTTTCGAATATTGTATCCTTGATTTTGACTTTGATCTTAACGTATGGCCTTAGGCTTGAACCATGACTTGATTTAACGAATTGCACATCTATTAATCTCTCAGGATACATTGGAAGGAATTTATTACGAAGCTTTTCCATCAATTTTAACCCTTCGTCTCTATTTAAATCTTCGGGAATGTTTTCATTCTCAAAAGCTTTAATAATATCACCAAAACCGAGCTTTACACCGAACGATTTATCTATAGACGTGCTGTCCGCTCCAGTATCGATCTTTGCTTTTGTTTGGATCTCTTGCATTGTCTCATTGTACAAAGTAATATTTTCGTAAATTCCAATTACATCTTTACCTGAAATAGATTCAATTTCATTCTCAATTTCGCCTCCGAACAGGTATTTTGCGAGCTTCATACCTTTCTCAGTTGAAGTTACTTTCAAGTCTTGGGTCTTTTTGAGGCGCCATCTAAGACCATCTTTGTTCGCTAATTGGATAGATAGACCGGGTCTAGCATTCAATTCAACTAACAGGGCCTTGTTCGCGATCAATAAGGAAATCAATAGCTAGATAGTTTAATCCAGAAGCTTTTTGGGCTTCTATTGCATAGCGCAGCATTCTATCCCAATAAGGAATTTTTAAGCCACTAACTTCGAGTTTGGTACCTGGAATATATTCAATGTAGCCGGCTTTACCATGAATAGCAAAAGTAGTTACACCATTGGCAATATCAATACCTGTGGCTATTGCCCCTAATGCCAGATTGGCCTTACCGTTAGATTCCCTAGTTGGAAGTCTAAGAAATGCCATTACTGGGATCTGGTTAAATGAAATCAAGCGAATATCCGGAGTCCCTTTATATGTAAAATATTTGAATGCCTTATGTGTTTTAATCCTTTCCTCAAATAGAGCGAAGTCTGGTGTTTGATTTAAAGAGTATTTACCATCAAGAATGTCTGTGATTTGTTTCTTTAGATCACTTACGGTGGCTTTGGATTTATCAGCTCTAATCCACCTGCCAGATTTATCTTGATTGTAAAATATATCTATACCCCCACCTTCTAACCCGGATACAGGTTTCAATACAAATGAATTAGGTAGAGAGTTAAAATCAAACTTTTCAAGTTCTTGATAGGATTTAATCACATTGATTAATTTTGGAGTAGGAATTTGCGCTTTGGTAAGGACTTCCTTGGTTAATATCTTATTGTCAGCAATTTCAATGGCTTTTCTTTTATTATACTTCCTAATATATTCGAGATTACGTTCGTTCATCCCCAGAACTTTTCTTTTATTTTTCAGTACTTTGAAAAGATTTTCGAGCATTGTTAGAACGTTTTATTAATCTCTTTCCGTAAGTATATCCCAGAATCTAAGGTACTCACTAAATCTTAGACCACTAAATTTACCAACCAGGTAATTCACTGGGAGTAAAGCGAGTATTATATATGGATATAGCAGGAGAGTATCTATAAAAAAAGGAGCGCTGATTATCAGATAACAAATAGCTGCTAAAATTATGCTTTCGATTGAGATAAATAGGGTGGTCTTGAAGTTCTTTCTTGATAAGATACTAAAATATTTTTCAGTTATTGAAACAATTAGTATCAAAGTAAAGGTTTCAATTCTTAGTACGTTCTTAAAATCAAAGTATGCTAAGAGAATAATGGCTAGAATTAAAATCATTGTTACTCCAGTTATGACTATGGAAAGCTTGGGATAATAGTGTAGAGCCCATTTTTTTACAGCCAGATAACAAAGAAGGGTGGAGCTGAACACAAGTAGGACTAGAGGAATTCCATATTTCAAACCTTCAATTGGTTCTGATAGGTAGGCCGATTCATGTTGAGGTACTCCCAACTTAAAGAATATGAATGTAATCACAAGTGAAAGATATATGCCAAGGGAACGAAGCCCGAAAATATGTCTGGAAATTCCTATCATTGTAGCAACGACAGGCAATAATAGTATTATCACTACCACATTTTTATCAAGTCCACTTTGAATGAATATTTCTCCCATATTATCTAGTTTAACTGCAAGTATTATATAGGAAGCAAAACCAATAGTCTATTAAAGAAAAACCCCCATTAAAGGGGGTTTTTATTTTGCTTTAAGGCAATTACTTATTTCAAAGTAACCTTTGCTCCAGCTTCTTCAAGCTCTTTCTTTAGAGCTTCTGCATCTTCTTTTTTCATCTCCTCTTTGACAATTTTAGGAGCTCCATCCACTAGATCCTTAGCTTCTTTAAGACCTAGTCCAGTAGCGTTTTTGACTACTTTGATGACTGCGATCTTATTTGCTCCGGTTTCTGTTAGTTCTACATCAAAAGAGGTTTTTTCTTCTGCTGCTTCAGTGGCTGCTGCAGGAGCTGCTGCTACTGCAACTGGTGCACTTGCTGAAACACCGAATTTTTCCTCTAATGCTTTGACTAATTGGGATATTTCTAATGCAGTCATTTTTTCAAGCATCTCTGCTATTTTTGCTGCATCAGCTGATAATTCCACTTTTTTTTCGTCTGCCATTTTAAGTTAATTAATAAATAAATAATTAAAAGAATTTAAGCTGTTTTCTTTTCCTGTATTGAATTTAATAAGTAAGTGAATTCCTGTACATTGCCCTTAAGAACATACATAAGATTCCTTACTGGACCGACCATAACACTTAGTAATTGTCCGATCAATGCTTCCTTACTTGGTAAGTCGGCAATTGCTTTAACTTCATCCTTGCTGATCAGCTTCATATTATATACACCAGCAATGATCTCTAATCTATCAATATCTTTATTCTTACTAAATTTATTGATTACTTTTGCTGTTTCGCTTACCTTTTCACTGGAAAAAATAATCGAATGTTGTCCATCTCCAAGTTCAGTTAGAGGGAAATTTGCTTCTTTTAAAGCAATCTGGAATAGAGTATTCTTTACAAGATTGTAACTGGAGCCTAATTCTGACAATTCCTTTTTCATTGCTGTTGCCTCATTAGGATTAATTCCTAGAGGTTTTACAACGAAAAAAGTTGGATTTTGCTCGAGCTTAGTGCTGTAAAGAGACACCAATTCTTTTTTTTGTTGTTTGTTTTTTGCCATTATTAAATAAAAAGTGCCGCTAAAAAGACGGCACAAGACAAATTAAGATCTTTTGCTCCGTCTCGATAGGTCTTAAATATTCTTACGAATAAAGCCTATTGTCTTAAACGAAATTAAGTTGATAATAAACTATTTTATCCCTAAAGTCAATCCAATTAACTTAATCTAGTAGTATCAAGTTCCAGCTTTGGTCCCATGGTTGGAGCAATTATTGCTCTTTTGATTGGATTTGAGTTGAATTTCTTGGTCTCATTCATTACGGATTTAATAAATGAGTCTAGATTTTCTTTTAACTGTTCAACACCCATGTCAGTTTTACCAATAACAGCATTGATAGGCTCACCATTAACAGATTTGAAGTTTTTTAAACCTTGCTTAAATTTCTTGATTGTTGCTCCTAGATCATTTGTTATTGTTCCATTTTTTGGATTAGGCATTAAACCTTTTGAACCTAAGAATTTCCCGAGCTTTGCTATCTTTGGCATCATCATTGGTGTGGTAACAACCATGTCGAAATTTAGTTTGCCACTTTCAATATCCTTGAACAATTCTTCACCTCCAACTATATCAGCGTCTTTTGCTTTTTCTACTTCAGATTTATCAACTATGGCTAATATTGTTAGTGATTTACCAAAAGAGTGGGGGAGAGTGTAGCTTCCACGAATGCTCTCTTTTTTCTGTTTTTCATTTAGATTCAGAAAGATTTTTAATTCAACACTGCCTGGGAACTTGGTATAGGAAATCTCAGGTAAGAGAGCTAAAGCCTCACTTGGGGCATATCTTTTTTCAGAATCAACCTTTGATAATATTTGTGTATATTTTTTTGATCTTTTCATAATTGTAATGTTAATCAATAATTTCTAAACCCAGGCTTTTTGCTGAGCCCTCTACAATCTTCATTGCAGATTCCAGACTTATAGCATTAATGTCTGCCATTTTTTTCTCGGCAATCTCTTTGATTTGAGCTCTTTTAACTTTTCCTATCTTAACAAGATTTGGTTTAGCAGAACCTTTCTTAATTCCTGTTGCTTTTAATAGTAAACTAGTTACTGGGGGTGTTTTAAGTTCAATAGTAAAGCTTCTGTCATCAAAAACAGTTAAGATACAGGGGATAACATCACCCATTTTATCTCTTGTTTTATCATTATATTGAGTCACAAATTCCTGGATATTAACTCCGTGTTGTCCCAGTGCAGGACCGATAGGGGGAGCGGGTGTTGCTTTTCCAGCTTCAATTGCAAGTTTAAGAATCGCTTTTATTTGTTTTACTTTAGCCATGATTTCAATTAAAGAAAAATTATAATCTGGTGATTTGTAAGAAGTCCAAAATCACTGGTGTCTCGCGACCAAACACTGATAATAAGACTTTGACCTGGCCTTTATCTTCATTGATTTCAGATATTGATCCGACAAAATCCTTAAAAGGACCATCCATTACCTTAACAGCGTCGCCAACTGCAAAAGAGGCTTGGTAAGATGGTTGTTCAACTTTCATATAAGCCAGAATACTTTTAACTTCTTCTGGGTTTAATGGGGTAGGTTTTCTTTCTGTGCCGACAAATCCAGTTACACCTTCAGTATTTCTGATTATCTGCCATGTCTGATCATTCATAATCATTTTTACGAGAACATAGCCTGGGAATATTTTTTCCTCAACAGTTCGTTTTTTGCCTTCTGAAACAACAATCTTATTTTGGATAGGTACTAAAACTTCTGTTATCAAATCTTCCAGATTATTTGCTTTTGCTCTTTGTTGTATTTGATTCGCAACTCTTTTTTCATGTCCTGAATAGGCATTTACAATATACCATTCTTGGGTGCCTTGAGTTTCTGTTTTGTTTTTTTGTTCCTTATTCATTTTAAATATTAATACTTGTAAGTAGATTCCTTAATATTTGAAAAAGCCAATCTGTAAAATAGAGTAGTATTGATAGGACCAATGAGGTCGTTATTACAACAGTACCTAATTTGAAAGTATCAGCTTTGGTTGGGAAACTAATAAATTTTAGCTCCGCAATCGCAGATCTGATAAAGCCTAATAATTGTTTTGGCAATTTCAAGAACATAGACTGATTATATCAATAATTAAATAAAGATTAAAGCCAAATCAATACAGAGCCAAGAGGATTTGAACCTCTACTAACGGTTTTGGAGACCGCTGTGCTACCATTGACACCATGGCTCTATATGGATAATAAAGCCTGGATTAGATTGGGCTTATTTTACCTTATCTTCGTCAAAAACAATATGCTTCTTAAGCTTAGGATCGAATTTCTTCAATTTCAGCTTTTCTTTTGAATTAATCCTGTTCTTGCTAGTAGTATAAAAAGCTCCAGTCTCTTTATTTCTTAGCCTGATCAGGATTCTATTACCTTTTTTCGCCATGTTTATAATATTAACTAACTATTCTAAGCCGAGAAAGAGACTCGAACTCTTGACCGACGGTTTACAAAACCGTTGCTCTACCAACTGAGCTATCTCGGCATTTGCAAGGGGAGGGATTCGAACCCCCGTAGCCTCTCGGCGCCAGATTTACAGTCTGGAGCAATTGACCGCTCTGCCACCCTTGCATTATTAATGGAGCTGGAAAAGAGATTTGAACTCTTGACCCCACCCTTACCATGGGTGTGCTCTACCAACTGAGCTATTCCAGCTTGATAGATGTGCAGCTAGATTTTAAAGTATTATCTATTAATTATCAAGCAATAATAAACCCTATCCGTCTTTCGAATAAGTACTTGAAACCGCTTTCAAGTTAGGTGGGTGACCTCAGCATTAAAATATAATATCCTAATGAGATTTTGGCCTCCCTTTTAATTGCTTGTAGAGTTCAATGAAACTTATTCTACTAACAAGATAGGGCATTTTAAGTATAGCATTTTTTAGTTTAAGAAACTACTGTTTAAAGTTGCTAATCTATACAATATTCATATATCAATGCTACAATTAAACGATTTTACAAGATACCCCAAATGCCGATTTTTGACAGATTATTGTCTGTTTTTACTCATGATATTGGAATAGATTTAGGTACCTCTACGACCCTGGTCGCTGTTAAAGGTCATGGTGTTGTAATTAACGAGCCTTCAGTGGTGGCAGTGAATCAAAATACTAAGAAAGTATTAGCCGTGGGTGTAGATGCTAAGAGAATGATAGGCAGAACACCTGCTAGCATTGTTGCGGTCAAGCCTCTTGCTGATGGAGTAATATCAGATTTTGATTCGACTGAGGCAATGATTAGGTACTTCATATATAAAGTATATGAAATGTATCCAAAAATGTTTAAGTTAACTAAACCTAGGGTTGTTATTGGCATCCCTTCTGCAATTACCGAAGTGGAAGCTAGAGCAGTTATTGATGCGGCTGTATCCGCAGGTGCCAGGAAGGTTTACATTATTGAAGAGCCTATGGCTGCTGCGATAGGCTCGAGGTTGCCGATTGATGATGCTGCCGGAAGCATGATCGTAGATATCGGAGGTGGAACCACAGATATTGCCGTAATTTCCTTAGGGGGAATTGTGGTTGATAATACTATTAGAATAGCCGGGAACGAGCTGGATGAAGAGATCTTGAATTACATCAAGTATAAATATAATTTATTGATAGGAACAAAGATGGCTGAGGACGTTAAGATTGCTATCGGTTCAGCCATTCCTTTAAAGACAGAAAAAGAACTTGATGTTAAAGGCAGGGATATGCTGACCGGGCTTCCTAGGATAATTAAACTATCAAGCTTAGAGGTCCGGGAGGCAATGGCTAAAGTATTAGAAAAGATCGCTGACGCCATTAAGGCTGCTTTAGAAAAGACTCCTCCTGAAATTTTGGCAGATCTATTAGAAAGAGGAATAGTATTAGCTGGAGGAGGGGCTCTAATTTATGGAATAGATAAATTCTTCGAGGATAGATTGAAAACCCCTGTAATCATCACTGATGATCCAATTAAGGCGGTGGTTAGAGGAACGGAGATACTATTAGAAGAAATAAACCTTTTAGAGAGGATACAGGTTTCTAGGGATGAAATTATTTAATTATGAAAACGGTAAACGGATTAAAAAATGGGGATCTAATTATTGGAGTTTTGATCTGTGTAGTCGTAATGATCTTTGACCGTTTAGGAGTCTTGAGCCCTGCTTATTCAGCTCTTTCAAATATTTTCAGCTCGATGCAACAGAGTAGCTCTCAGGTTTTTTTAACTGTTAAATCTGATTTGGATTTTATCGCAAATATTGCGTTAATTAGATCAAGGCTTGAGTCGGCAGAGAAAGAGTTGGAATTTTATAAAGTAGAGAACGAAAGATTGACAGGCGATATAGCCGATCTGTCTAAAATAGTAGAACAGCAGTATTTTGATTTGCCATATACAACATTACCGGCTAGGGTTTTATACTATGCTTCAGGTCAAAATTTAATAGTAATCAATAAGGGGGTGGCTCAAAATGTGACTCCTGGATCGGCAGTAATACTAAACGATGTTTTTCTCGGAAGGGTAGAGAAGGCGTATCAAAACTCATCTGAGGTTAGGCTGGTGTCTCATCCAGATAATAATATACCCGCTGTGATTGTTGTGGATAACTTGAGGGGGTTTGTGGGCGGGGATGGAGCTGGTAAAGTTCAAATTGATGATATCCCAAATACAAATAATATCTCCATTGGTTCTTTGGTGATTACAGCAGGATCAGATACTCAAATACCTTATGGCTTGTTAATTGGGAAGGTAAGTGAGCTCACATCTAACCAAACAGATCTTGTGCAGACTGCATCAATTGAGCCTCTGATTAGGTTGAATCAGCTAACAGACGTATTTGTGATAATTAATTAAATGAGTTTTAGAAATAAATCAATTTTGTTAATAATTTTTTTTCTGGTTGAGCTGATATTAAAAAGTTCGGGTATCGATATATTTTCAAATATTGAGCTGCTTATTATTGGTATTGTAATAATTGAAGAATTACAGGGTAGAGACTTCGGAATATATCTTGTTTTTTTGTTGTTTTCAATTATTTTAGAGGCTGTAAGTTTTGAGTTAGTAGCTATGAGGGGGTTTATACTGACATTAGTGTATTTAATGGTAAATTTGATATTTGTCAATTTTAAAGGTCTGGCAAACAATAAAGATTTGAAGATTCTAATAATTATTTTTTTAAGTATAAGTATTGTTTCAGTTTTTAGATCCTATGAATTAATGGGAAGTGTTAATCTCAATTTATTAGGGTTGCTAGGAAATTTATTCTTATACATTATTATATACAAAATAATTAATAAGCTTGCCCCAAGTCGCTATGTTATCTAGAAGAGGATCAAAGGATAAAAATATAATAAATCAGAGTGATACGATTGGGTTTGTTATAGATACCGACGATTTTTCTTGGAGGGTAATGTTGCCCTATGCCTTGTTGGCTTTTAGTTTTGTTTACTTAGTGCTTGGGGCTTTCGAACTTCAGATTGTTAAAGGGGGTGTCAATTTCACCTTAGCTAAAAGAACGAATCAAGCGCAGGTAAAGACTTTAGCTTCGAGGGGGTTAATTTATTCTTCAGACGGAATTAAATTAGCTACAAATGATCCGTCATATTCTCTATCTTTAGATGTAAATGCCATTAAAGCGGAAAATGAAAATGAAGTAATTATGCTCTTGGCTGATTTATTATCCCTAGATTCAGAAGAATTGAAGGCAACATTCGATCAGAAGGTTTATGTTAATGGAGAGAGGATCACATCATCAAGAGTAACCCTTAGAAATAATCTGACGTATGATCAATATTATGCTGTATTGAGCAGGATTGAAGATCTTTCGGGAGTGATACTTAATGTTGAGGCAATAAGAAATTATCACGACCCGTTAGTCTATTCAAATATCGTTGGTTATTTAGGTGATCCTTCTCAAGCCGATATAGATAAAGGAATTTATCCCCAATCGCAAGTCGGGAAAACGGGAATTGAAGCTTGGTATGATCAACAATTAAGGGGAAAAGATGGCTTAAGGGTTGAAGAGAAAGAGGTTGTATCGGGTCAATCTGTAAACTATGAGGCTTTTGAATCTGTCCCCGGGAATAATATTGTATTAACCGTAGATAGCAGGTGGCAGCAATATTTAAAAACAATTCTGGATGAATCGATTAATAAAAATAATGCTTTTGCTGGAGCCGGAGCTATTGTTAAGAGTTCCACGGGTGAGGTTATGGCTCTAGTTACAAGTCCTAGTTATGATAACAATCTATTCGCTCAAGGAATAAGTGCGACTGAATATAATAAATATTTAAATGATCCTAAAAGACCATTATTTAATAGGCCAATAGCGTTACAATTGCCTCCCGGATCAATACTTAAAGTAGTGGGGGCAACGGCCGGGCTTGAATCGGGTGTGATTAGTGCTGACACAGAGAAATTATCTGATAGATGTATGGATCTTCCTGGCGGGATAGTTTTTTGTGAGGCAGATAGATCATATATCGGGTGGGTTAATGTGGAAGAAGCTTTGGCTAGATCAAGCAATCTGTTTTTTTGTCAGGTTATGCAAGATCTGAGGGCTAAGATGGGCTATTCATATTATTTCGATATTGCAAAAAGTTATGGCCTGGGAACTAAAACGGGAATTGATATACCTGGTGAGGCTAGTGGCCTTATCCCAGATGAGTCGTATAAATTAAGGGTTGTCAAAGAGCCTTGGTATATTGGTGATGAGTGTAATACCGTAATTGGTCAGGGTTACGTCACTGTTACGCCTCTGCAGATGACGATGGTCGCTTCCGCAATAGCAAATGGCGGATATTTATTAAAACCATATATTGTTGCTGAGGCAAGGTCTCAAGAAGGGCAGGTTGTATTAACTAATCAAAAACAAATAGTTAATAATTTGAATTTATCAAATTCGACGTTAACCACCCTACAGGACGGATTAAGGCTGGGAGTTGCTGCAGGAACGGCAGGAGGGTTACAGGGACTAGAGGCGGATATGATGGTAAAGACTGGTTCTTCTGATGCTGGTGAGTGGATAGAGGGTAAATATTACAGTGGAGCACATTCCTGGGTTATGGGATGTTTTGACTACCAGGATGAGTGGTATTGTTTTACAGTCATGCAGCAATGGGGAGGAAGAGGTTATAAAACGGTTCCAATTATGAAAAAATTCATAAATTGTGTTTATACTGACTTCAAGGATGATTGTAAAGATGTATGACACTAAAAATTGGGAAATGCGAGATCTATGATGATGATTATCCCAAATTATTAAAATATATTCATAATCCACCTCGGCAGTTATATTATCATGGAAATTTCAGAGATATTGATTTTAATAAATGCATCAGTATTGTTGGGTCGAGGGTTCATTCAAAGGATGCAGAATTTTTAGTTCGAGAGCTTATTGAATTTTTAGCACCAAAAAATATTAGTGTTGTTAGTGGTCTAGCTTCAGGCATTGACACTTTAGTCCATAGGGAGTGTCTGAATAATTCTATTCGGACATTGGCGGTGATGCCAATGGGGCTGCTCAAAATAACGCCTCAATCAAATAAAGATCTTTATTGGGAAATTATTAATAAAAGAGGTTTATGTATCTCTGAAGATTGCCAAGTTGAAGAATATAATAAGTATTTATTTCCAAGACGGAATAGAATTATTGCCGGTTTAAGTAGGGTAACAATAGTTATTGAAGCCGGAATAAAAAGTGGAGCGTTGATTACGGCCGATTTGGCTTTTAATGAAAATCGAACGGTTTTCGCTTATCCTGGATCCCCGCTTAATCATTTCTCTATGGGAACAAATATGTTGATTAAGGAATTAAAAGCTAACATGTTAATAGATCTCAATGAGATAATGCAGGATTATGGTTTTTAATATTTTAATTGCAAATATCCTTTAGATGCAGTATTTTTATATGGACTATGAATATTGTAATAGTAGAATCGCCTTCAAAAGCGAAGACAATTGAGAAATATTTAGGTAAATCATACAAGGTATTGGCCTCTAAGGGGCATGTTGTGGATTTGCCTAAGTCATCCCTAGCCATCGATGTAGAGCATGATTTTGCTCCTGAATATGAAGTTAAGAACCCGGCAGTATTAAAAAGTATCAGAAATGAATTAAAGAACGCTGACTCATTATTATTAGCAGTTGACCCTGACAGAGAAGGTGAGGCTATTGGGTGGCATATAGCACGTGAGCTTAAATTAATTGATAAGAATGGTTTAGTAAATACACGAGCGAAATTAAAGTTACCAGTCAAAAGGATCGTTTTTACAGAAATTACAAAAGACGCAGTGGTAAATGCTTTAAGTGCGCCACGAGATATTGATATCAATCTAGTTAATGCGCAACAAACACGTCGCGTTTTAGATAGGCTGGTAGGGTACAAATTATCTCCTTTACTATGGAAAAAGTTGATGTTTGGGTTATCTGCAGGCAGAGTGCAATCTGTTGCTTTGAGGTTAATAGTGGAGAAAGAGCAGGAGCGTGAGGCTTTTAAGAGTGAAGAATATTGGAATATATATGCCTATCTTTTGGAATCTAAGATTAATAAGCCCTTGAGGATTGTGATAAACAAAGCTGGTGAGGAAAATGAAGCCAATAATATTGATAGTAAGGCAATCAGATTTCAGATGGTAAAGGAGAAAGGGGTAAAGACAAAGATTAAAAATGAAGAAGATGTTAAGTCCATTATTGATAAAGTGAAGTCGGGTCAATGGGTTGTTAAAGGAATTATTAAAAAGGTCGGGACTCGAAGTCCTAGTCCTCCTTTTAATACTTCATCTTTGCAACAGTCTGCTGCAATTCAGCTTGGATATAGTGCCAGTAGAACAATGAAGATCGCTCAACAGCTCTATGAACAGGGGCATATTACTTATATGAGAACCGATTCCTTTAATCTGTCTGAACAGGCGCGGGCCTCAATAGCTAAGTTTATTAAATCAGAGTTTGGGTCAGATTATTTGCCCTCAATCCCAAGAATATTTAAAACAAAATCTAAGGTAGCACAAGAGGCTCATGAAGCTATAAGGCCTGTAAATATTGAGAAGAATTCGCTGACTCTAAATTTAAATACAGATCAAAAGAAGTTATATGACCTAATATATAAAAGGGTATTAGCTAGTCAAATGGCCGATGCTCGGGTTGAGTCCAATAAGATCAATGTAAATGTTGATAATTATGATTTTGAGGCAGAAGGGATAAAAATTATTTTCCCAGGATTTCTAGCTGCGAAATCGGACAAAGTTAAGGAATCCGTCGTCCCTCAATATCAAGAAGGCCAAATTTTATTCTTAGAGAAGTTGGAAGGTTATCAGAAATTTACAGAACCTCCTGCTAGATTTACTGAAGCTTCATTGATTAAGGCTCTTGAGGCATTTGGAATAGGTAGGCCTTCGACTTATGCTCCAATTTTAACCACGATTTTATCTAGAAAGTATATTGAAAAGGATGGTAAATATCTTGTACCTACATTGGTGGGAAGGAGTTTGATCAAATTGTTAATTGATCATTTTCCTTCTATCGTGGATGTTGGATTTACAGCTAAGATGGAGGATGACCTGGATGATATCGCTAATGGTAAAAAGGATTGGGTTGGAACATTAGTGGATTTTTATACTCCATTTGAAAAAGGCTTGCTCAAAGCTGAAAAGATCATTGAAAAAGATAAATATAATATAGTGGGAAATTCTGATGAAAAATGCCCAGAGTGTGGTTCAAAAATGGTAATTAAGCTTGGAAGATTTAGTCCATTTCAATCATGTTCAAAATTCCCTAAGTGTAAGGGCATTTTACCTTTAAATAATAAGGAGCAAGAAAGTATTGACGTTAAATCACCAGATTTCTTATCAAAATATAATCCTGGTCCCAAAACAGATGATGGCAGAGACTATAATCTTAAAAAAAGTAGGTTTGGATACTTCTGGGCTCATCCGGATTATCCAAAAATTAAAGATGCTAAACCTCTTGAGTTAACTAGTCAGATGCAGAAGGTTTTATTTGGAGATAATCCAGTCGAGAAGGGGATACGTTATGAGTTGAAAAAGAGTAAATTCGGTTATTTTTGGGCCCATCCAGACTATCCAAAAGTAAAATCAATTGTAAAAATTAACTCCAAAGCTATCAGAATCAAAGCTAAAGACTTAGGATTGATTGGTATCTGATCTCGCAGCTTTTTTGTATTTTCCCACTTTTGTAAATAATAATATGGCGCTATATTGAAAAATTGGTGATTGTTTTGCGGCCTATCATCAATATGTCCGACGGCATTGTTTAATAAATTTGATAATTGACGAACGAATGAATGGGTGTTGGCGTTGTTGTATTGATACGATATTTAATGCCGGCTCTTCAATTTGATTGGAAATATGATATAATATCGAAAATTCACACACCCATTTTAATTTATCCTTGCTCATAAAGAGCTGAAAGGGTGGAGGTATAAAGGAGAATAACATGGAAGAAAAAACTTCAAATAATTTAGTGCCTCAAGAGGTCACTATCCCAGAGATTAAAGATTTATTAAAAGCCGGAGTTCAGTTTGGACACGAAACCGTCAGATGGAATCCCAAAATGAAGCCATATATCTATGGCGTTAAGAACAAGATCCATATTATTGACGTCCAGAAAACAATTCCCATGCTGGAAGAAGCTGCTAAGTTTTTGACTGAAGCTGCAAAAAGAGGCCCAATATTATTTATAGCAACCAAAAGGCAAGCCAGGGAAATCGTAGAGAAGTATGCTGTTGAATCGGGCTCATATTTTGTTACGTACAGATGGCTGGGTGGTCTTCTTACAAATTTCAAAATGGTAAAGAAGTCCTTAGCTAGATTTAATGAAATAGAACAAGAGTTTGAGAAAGGTGTTGTAAATAGAACTAAATTTGAAATTAATCAGCTGAAGAAAGAGTGGGAGAGAATGAACAGAATATATAAAGGTGTTAAGACGATGGACAGATTCCCTTCTGCGGTAATTGTTGTTGATTGTCATTATGAGAAAGGGGCTGTTCTGGAAGCAAAGGCGGTAAATGTTCCCATCATTTCAATGGTAGATACAAACTCAGATCCGGATTTAGTAGATTATGTAATCCCCTCCAATGATGATGCTCTTAAATCTCTAGATTTGATTTTAGGTGTGCTTTCAAATGCTATTAAAATTGGGAATGGTGGAAGAGGTGTCAAGCATGTATTCAAGGATTATTCCAATCAGGAGATTCAGATAATTAAAAAAGAAGCTGAGGTTGATGCTGTTGAAGAAAAAGTCGCACTTTCAGATACCCAAAAGAGTGAGCCTGTTGTCAAAGCAAAACCAAGACCTAGTAAAAAGAACCTAGCTCAAAAAGGAATTTTAGAGTTAGTGAAGGAGGAGGCTGCTAAGGGCCAAAAAAGTGATGCTGTTGAAGCTAAAGAAACTAAAGTAGCTAAATCAACAAAAAAACCAGCTTCAAAGAAGTCTGTTAAAAAGGTAAAATAAATCTTATTAAATTATTGGATTACTAAAATGAAAATTACACTTGAAATGATTAAGGATCTAAGAAATAAAACCGGTGCTGGAATTACAGTGGTTAAACAGGCATTGGAAAAGTATGATGGAGATCCGGAGAAGGCGTTAATCTTTTTGAGAGAGAAAGGCTTAGCTAAAGCATTAAAAAGAGCAGAAAAAAGAGCAGCTAATGGCTTAATTGTTTCATATATACATGGTAATGGAAGTCTAGGTGTGCTTTTAGAATTAAACTCTGAAACCGACTTTGCTGCTAAGAGTGAGAAATTTCAGGAGTTGGCTCATGAGATAGCTTTACAAATTGCAGCAAATAATCCTGAATACATTGCTATAGAAAATATTCCTGCTGAGGTAATGGAGAGAGAGAAGGATTTAGCAATAAAAGATATTGATCCTAAAAAGCCACAACAAGTTAGGGAGAAAATCATTGAAGGTAAATTGCAAAAATATTACCTCGATTTCGTTTTGTTAGAACAACCATACTTCAAGGATGAATCCAAGAAGATAAAGGATTTGATAAATGACTATGTTGCTGTTTTAGGTGAGAAGATCGAAATTGGTAGATTCTGTAGGTTTAAATTAGCCGGTTCAGCAGTAAGCTGTAACTTATAATTTATTTCTTAATCAATCATTAATGAGGATACCTTTCTCCGAGGCTGATGTTAAGTTTGATGAAGCTACTGAACATTTCAAGAACAATCTAAGTTCATTACGAGTCGGTAGGGGAGCAATGCAAATGATTGAAGGGATCAGAGCTGAAGTCTATGGTCAATCCATGCCTTTAAATCAGATAGCAGGAATTGCTATGGTAGATCCGACGTTAATAACCATAAGTCCTTGGGACAAGAACAATATTCCAGCTATTATTAAAGCAGTTCAAGCAAGTGAGTTGGGAATCAATCCCAATCAAGATAAAGATATTATTAAATTACCTATTCCTCCTTTAACAGAAGAGAGACGGTTGGAATTTGTAAAAGTCCTCCATACAAAAGCTGAAGAGGCGAAAGTGGTTATCAGGCAAATTCGAAAGGATTTAATGGAGACCATAGAGGATGATAAAAAACAGGGCCTAATTGGTGAAGATGAAATGGTGCGATTACAAAAAGAGGTACAAAAGAAGGTCGATTCAGCAAATCAATTAATTGAAAAGACTGTGAAAGAGAAAGAAAAAGAATTAATGTCCGTGTAATTACTGCATTTATATTCTTGTATGTGATAAAGTAGATAGATTATTTATCTCCATATGGAAGTTATTCTAAACATTATTCTTTCTGGTGTTATATTCATTTTCCTAATTGGCTTAGTTGTATTTATACATGAGTTAGGGCATTTTTATGCCGCTAAAAAAGTTGGAGTTGTAGTTCAAGAATTTGCTTTTGGATTTGGAAGAGCCATTTGGAAGAAAAGATATAAAGGAACAGATTATCGTATAAATCTGATACCCTTAGGGGGTTATGTAAAAATGTTAGGAGACCAAGACGGCAGTAGTTTTCTTAGATATACAAAAAAGAAATATGATAGGACTGACAAGGAATTTGCCTTAGAACTTCTTAAAAAGAATAATCTAGACCCCCAAAAAGCGAGTTATTACAGGATCGAAAAATTCGGACATAGAATGAGTAAAGAGCTCAGCGATGTAGAATATCATAAATTACAGAATTATCTGATTTACGATTACATTCCTAATCATCCAGGAAATTTTGATAATGTCAGTATAGGGAAAAGGGCCTTGGTAATATCTGCAGGCGTAGTAATGAATATGATACTAGCTGTTGTACTTTTTTACATTTTCTTTCTATTAACTGGGTTTTATACCGATATCCGAAAAATTGGTACCCCAAACTTTTGGGGGGTTGAGGTAACTAATCCACCTTATCTAAGTTTTGTGGATGGAACCGACAATACTCTTTATTCAGACAGTTTAGTCATAAAGCTTAACGGACAATTGGTAAATTCCGAGGAAAGTTTTAAGGAGTACATAGCAAATAATCCTAATATACCGGTAGATCTGGGTTTACAAAAACTGACCGAATCTGGATATTATTACGTCGATGCCAAATTGATCTTAAATGGAGATGGTATAAAAAGCAACTTTGATTCAGACCTTCAAGATAAGCCCTATGTTACCGTAGTCAACGAAAACAGTTTGGCTGAGCGTATTGGTCTTGAACCTGGCGATTTCATTATTGAAATAGCCGGACAAGAGCTCACTAGCGCTACTGATTTAAGTAAATTATTGAATGATAATGCTGATAACTTTGTAAATATTAAATTTGTTAATAGCGCATTAAAAGAGGTACTCGCTGAAGCATATTTAAATAAAGATCAGGAGGGTAAAGTTTTATTAGGTATATCTTATTATTACTTTGATTCCTTCCCAGATGCCTTATTAAGACTTGATTACTCTGGTAATAAGATCTTTAGTGGTATTAATCATTCAATAAATATGACTGTTTACAATTTTAGTGGACTGTTTGAGCTGGTAAAACAGTCCTTAGCTCAAAGAAGCATAGAGCCTGTCTCTTCGGGAGTGAGTAGTATAGTAGGAGTTAGTGATTTTGTATATAACCTTGTTAAAGTTGATGATTTTGTAAATATTATCAATTTGACAGCTCTGGTAAGTCTTAGTTTGGCAATAATGAATTTTTTACCCATACCTCTTTTTGATGGTGGTCATATTTTTTTCCTGATCTTAGAGAAGGTCCGAGGACGGAAGATATCAGATAATGTGCAGGAGAGAATTGCTACGGTTGCCTTCTATGGATTGATAGTCCTTTCGGTATTAGTAATATTCAAAGATGTATGGCAGTTTAATTTTATTCAAAGGATAGGGGACCTTTTTACTGAAATTATTGGGCCGTAGTTCTATTGGATTTAATAATATCTTCTGATATAATTTCTAGTTCAAAATTCACACAACACTTTAAGGAGGTGTTTTCAAATGGCAGTAATAGTTCACAATGATATGCCTATAGACCAGGCTTTAAAAATGTTATGGCGTGAAGCCAATAGGGAAGATGTTCCTAAGGTCTTACAAAAGATCAGATACCGTGTAAAACCAACGGCTATTAAACATGAAGCTAATAAGGTCTGGAGCAAGATGAAACGCAGAAGAAGAACTGCAAAACGCAGACTAGAAGGCAAAAACAAAACTTTTTTGCAAATTTACTATAGATAATTTCTGTTTCTGACTTTTCAAAGGGAAATGCTTACAGTTTATCGTAAGTATAGAGCTAAAAATTTTTCTCAAATTATTGGGCAGGATCATGTAGTATCTGTACTCAAGCAGGCTGTTCATGATGGAAAGATATCCCATGCCTATTTATTTTCCGGTCCTAGAGGCACTGGTAAAACTAGTATGGCCAGAATTCTTGCGAAAGCAGTTAATTGTTTGGAGCTTAAAGACGGAGAACCTTGTAATAAATGTCATAATTGTAAAGCAATCAATAAAGGCAATTTTTTAGACCTGATTGAAATTGATGCTGCTTCAAATAGAGGCATCGATGAGATTAGGGAATTAAAGAATAATGTCGGGTTTCTGCCAGTGGAGGGAAAGCATAAGGTTTACATCATCGATGAAGTTCATATGTTAACTGAGCCTGCCTTCAATGCTTTATTAAAGACAATTGAAGAGCCACCTCAGAAAGTTTTGTTCATTCTAGCCACTACTGAGCCTCAAAAAATACCATTAACAATAATATCTCGAACTCAAAGATTTGATTTCAAACTAGCAGATGAAAATGCTTTATTAAAGAAGCTTAAAAAAATAATTGAAAGCGAAAAGAGAACAATTGCGCCCGCAGCACTTGAGATTATTGTTAAAGCTGGCCGGGGTAGCTTTAGAGATGCTGAAACAGTTTTGGAAAAAGTAATATCGGGTTTGAACTTCGAACAAGAGATTGCGCAAGGTGATGTAGAGAATATTTTAGGTCTTGCAAGCCAAGATTTAGTTAAATCTTTCATTGAACTTTTATTAAAAGGTGATAGGGAAAAGTCGTTCGAGATACTAGCTAGAGTTGAAGAGGGAGGAGTTAATTTGTCCTATTTTATTAAGGAGATCTTAGAAGAGGTCAGATTACAAATGATGTCTGAGATAAAAACTGCTGGTAATAGCGAGAATATTAAAAAATATTTGAAAATTGTTAAAGAATTTAATACTGCCTCTATCGAGATGCGTACTAGTTTAATTCCGATTTTATCTATAGAGGTGGCTATAACCAATTTGACTTTAGATAAACCAATAACAAGAAGCTCAGGTCTAAAAGAGAAGCCAATAGTAAAGATGGTGGAAAAAGTCAAGGATGAGTTTGTCGAACCCATTAGTAATATGCCAAAGCAGGAAAAACAATCCAATAATAATGTGAATCAGGATGCTGAAAAGCAAGTTGCTGTTCTTAACGAGCATTGGAAATCGATATTAAATGCTGCAAAGAAATACAATCATTTTTTAACGGCTATACTAGCTAAGGTTCAACTGGAGGCAGATCTAGATGCTGGTGTAATAGTATTTAAGGTAGGATCGACCTTTCATAAGAAAAGGCTCGAGAGTAAGGAAACTAGGAAGATATTATCTGGATTGTTCATCGAGAATTGTGGCTTTGATGTGGACTATAAATGTGTAATTGAAGTAGCAAAGGGTAAAGACAAAGAAGATAAATCCAATTCGAAATTAGTAGAAGAATTTTTTTCTTAATTTTTAATATTATTCAAATGGGAATGTTCGATCAGATTAAAGATTTATATAAACTACAAAAAGAAGCAAAAGAGATGCAGAAGAAGATGAAGCAGATTATGGTCGAAGGCTATTCAGATGATGAGGATGTTAAGATCAAGATGAATGGGCTTCAGGAGATAGAAAGCATAGAAATTGATGATGAGCTAATGAGTGTCGAAAATAAAAAGGAGTTAATTAAAGCATTTATTCAAGCTGTAAAAGATGCCCAAAAGAGATTACAGAAGGAGATGGCCAAGGATATGGATGTATCTCAAATTAAAAGTATGTTAGGAGCTTCTTAAGCAAATTGTGCACTCTCTACCGAAAAATGTTCAAAAATTAATTGACCACTTCGTAAGACTTCCAGGGATCGGCCCTAAGACGGCTTCTCGACTGGTTCTATATTTGTTACATTCTTCAGATTCCTTCGTGGTTGATTTTGCTCAAACTTTGAGTGATTTGAAATCAAAAGTGAGATTTTGCACTAGATGCTTTAACCTTGCCGAAGATGATCTTTGTTCTATTTGTAAGGATGAGAGTAGGGAAGGGGATAAAATTATGGTGGTTGAGGACGTATTAGATCTTTTCGCTTTTGAAAGTATGGGTGATTATCACGGTTTATACCATGTTCTTGGTGGAGTGATTGCTCCTATACAGGGGATTGGGCCTGATGACTTGACTTCGGGTATGTTGATCAAGAGGGTGAAGGATAGTAAGGGAGGTATCGGTGAGATGATTTTGGCGATGAATCCTAATCTGGAAGGGGAGGCTACGGCTTCTTATATAAAAGGGGAGCTCTTGAAGTTGTCTCTAGAGGGTTTAAGGATTTCCAGAATCGCTAGAGGTCTACCAACCGGTGCCGATTTAGATTATGCAGACAAAGTAACACTTCTAAAATCTCTTCAAGGTAGAGTAGAATATTAATAAATTGTTTCACGGAAATTTTATTTGTACCCCCACTTATATACACTGATTTAAAAAAGGGTATAATATCCTATGTACATTTTTTAGCATGATACCTAAGGATTTATCAAAAAAGATACCTCAATATGTATTCAACGTTAGTGATATTTTAAAAGATAACGGTTTCAAGTCCTATCTGGTTGGTGGGGCAGTGAGGGATTTGATCTTAAATAAAGCCCCCAAGGATTATGATATTGCAACAAATGCTTTACCAGAGCAAATGGAAGCTATATTCCCAAGATGCATAACCACTAATGCTAGATTTGGTACTGTACTAGTAGTTATGGAGGATGAATCCTATGAAAGGTTTGATGTAGAAGTCACAACTTTTAGGAAAGAAGAGAATTATTACAATGGAAGATGGCCGGCAAGCGTAGAATTTACATCAGATATAATTGATGATTTATCTAGAAGGGATTTTACAATTAACGCTATGGCTATAGACCTTACCAAGATAGGGGAGATCTCGACAATCCAAGAGGAAATATTAATCGATCCTTTTGATGGTATGGCAGATTTAGACAAAAGGATTGTAAGGGCTGTTAGAGATCCATTGGAGAGATTTACTGAAGATGGCTTAAGAGCATATAAAGCTTGCAGAATGGCTTCTGAATTGCAATTTACCCTTGATGTACAAACTTTTGAGGCGATTAAACAGAGCCTAAATGTTGCAAAAATGATATCAATGGAAAGGATTAGGGATGAATTCAATAAAATGATCTTCCATTCAGCAAAGCCTTCTAGGGGAATAAATTTAATGCTTAAAAGCGGATTATTGGAATTGTTTATTCCAGAATTAATTGAGTGCATTGGAATATTTCAGCCCGAATATCACGAAGATGATGTTTATACTCATTCATTAAAAGTGCTTGATAAAGCAGAAGATACAGTAAAATTAGCGGCATTATTTCATGATATTGGTAAAGCAAGAACTAAATCAGTAGGTGAAGATGGGAGAGTTCATTTCTATGGACACGATCAAGTAGGAGCGGATATGGTAAAAGAAATATTGACTAGAATGAAATATTCAAATCAGGAGATAAAAAGAATAACAAATTTAATTAAACATCATATGTTCTATTATCCTTCAGCACAATGGAGAAAGGATAAGCAGATCAGTGAAATTGAAAAAGATGAAGAAATAAACATAGGGGGATGGAGTGATGGTGCTGTAAGAAGATTTATTAGAAGCGTAGGTGAAGAAAATGTTGATGATTTATTTCGATTAAGGATAGCAGATGCTACGTCAAATAGTAAATCTCTATTTAATAATATAGAAATTGAAGCGTTACAAAAACGTATCGCAAGTATTAAAGCTAAGGATATGGTCTTAAAAATTACAGATCTTGATATTGATGGCTTCGATTTAATAGAAATTGGTGTAAAACCAGGACCAGAAGTAGGAAAAACATTAGAAATTCTATTACAGAGGGTTATTGACGATCCAAAATTGAATAAAAAGGAAATACTATTAGATTTAACTAGGAATTTGCGTAAATAATTCTAGGTTAAAAATTAAATACCATACGACAATAAATATTGAATAGTATATATCAATATTTATAATGATAATTTGATAATATATTTATACAGAATTCCGAAAATATATTATATATAAACGTTTCACACCTGTTAAATTAATATTAATTAAATTTCAATACAATTACCTATAAAAATTTCTTATAATTTTATATAACAATTTAGCTTCTTTTTTAGTAATATTTAAGTAACTTTTATACTGTATTATTAATTGTATATTTTTAGTTTTAAATTTCCTTTATGAAACATGAAGATTCAGTTTAATGGCGCATCTCAATTAGTTACAGGCTCTTCCTATTTAATTGATGTGGAAGATCAAAAAATTATTGTGGACTTTGGTCTTTTTCAAGGTAAAGATGAAGAGTTTTATAATAATTATCCTTTGCAATTTGATCCTAATGAAATTGATTGTGTTTTGCTAACTCATGGTCATCTCGATCACTGTGGATTATTGCCTCTATTAGTTAAGAAAGGTTATAGGGGACCAATATATGCTACTACACAGACGAAACAAATTGCTGAGGTTATTTTATTAGACTCAGCTAAAATTCAAGAATTAAATGCGATTAAAAATCATTCTGTAGAACTTTACAATACATTAGATGTACTTACTACTCTTGGACAATTTGTTGAAGTAAATTTTAACGAAAAAATAACTTTTAAAAATCTCTCCTTCACGTTTTTATATGTTGGTCATGTTCTAGGAGCGGCCTCAATAAGTATTCAATCTACAAATAATAACTTAGTATTTTCTGGTGATATTGGCAGATTGGATCAGTCAATTATTAAAGGAATTGATAGTGCTAATAACTCTAAGTATAAGCCTACTCATGTAATTATGGAATCGCTATATTCAACCCTTAATCATGAGAATAGAGAAGTATGTAATTTACAATTGTTAAATATCATTCGCGAAACAATTGATAATGATGGTTCTGTTTTTATTCCTGTATTTGCTCTCCATAGAGCTCAAGAGATGATTAATATTTTAAAGCATTTCTTTGATCAAGGCTTATTGGATAGATCTATTGATGTTTATCTTGATTCTCCAATGGCTATAAAAATAACAAATATTTATAAAAATAACACAAATAGTTTTTCCCAAGAATTTAAAGAGGCTAACGAAGGAGATGATCCATTTGCTTTTTCTAATTTAAATTTAGTTAAAAAAGCAAAAAAGTCTATCAAAATTACTAATAAACAAAGATCTATAATTCTAGCAGGTAGTGGTATGGCTGAAGGGGGTAGGATCCTTAGGCATCTGTATTCTGCTTTATCTAATAGTAAAAACTCTGTTATCTTTGTTGGATATCAAGCAGAAGGTACAATTGGTCGTCAACTATGTTCTGATATTAAAAATGTTCTTATCGATGGTAATGAAGTGGAAGTTAAAGCAAAGATCTATCAACTTCATGGGTACTCAGCTCATGGAGATAATGATGATTTGAAATTCTGGTTACAATCATTCGATCTTAGTAAATTACAGAAAGTATTTTTAGTACATGCAGAAATTGAAAGAGCTCAAGGTTTTGCTGACCAATTAGGAGCTATGAATGTAAATTCGTACATTCCTAAAATGTATGAGTCTGTGGAATTACTTGATTAATATGAATAATAATGTATTATTAACAATTAATTTGAGTCATTGCTAATTATGAATTTAAGTGTAGGTATATTAGGCTTACCTAATGTTGGAAAATCAACTCTATTTAATACGCTAACTAACATAGCAGTTCCCGCTGAAAATTACCCATTTTGTACTATTGATCCAAACGTGGGAATAGTTGAGGTTAAAGATCTTAGGCTAAATGAGTTAGCCAAAATCTCAAATTCAAAAAAAGTTGTCTATCCAATAATTGAGTTTGTTGATATTGCTGGATTGGTTAAAAATGCTCATAAAGGGGAGGGCTTAGGAAATCAATTTTTAGGCAATATTAAAAAATGTAATGCTCTTGTTCATATTATTAGAGCTTTCGAATCTAATAATATTGTTCATGTTGAAAATAGAATAGATCCAAAATCAGATAAGGAGATAATTGATACAGAACTTATTTTAAAAGATTTAGATACAATATCGAATAAATTGCATAAACTTAATAAAGACAGATTGACCAATTCAAAATATTTAGATGAGCTAAATCATTTTAAATTGATTGAAGAAGCTTTACTTAAAGGGAGGTTCGCCTCGACAATCCCTTATTCCGAAGATGTTGACATATGTGCCTCTAGAAGGGAACTTTTTTTAATTACTGACAAACCATTCATTTATCTGCTAAATATTAATGATGATATTTTTGATATTGAAAAATTAATTAAAAAGTATTCAAACTTATTAAATTTAACTGAACGAGACATTATTCTACCTGTAAATATTAAACAAGAATTTGATCTAAGTATATTATCAATTGAAGATAGGGAATTAATAATTAAAGAACTTGAACTTAACTTTTCAATAATTGATAAGCTTATTCAATCCTCTTATGATATTTTAGGCTTAATGACTTTCTTTACATCAGGTGAAATGGAATCAAAAGGATGGACTATTGAGAAACATTCAAATATTGTTCAAGCTGCTGGTGCTATTCATACCGATTTTGCTAACAAATTCATAGCGGCTGAAGTTGTATCATACGATGATTTTATTAAATACGGAGGATGGGAAAGTGCTAAAAAACAAGGTAAGGTCAGGTTAGAGGGAAGAGAGTATGTAGTAGAGGATGGTGACGTTGTAATTTTTAAACATGGTGCATAAATCTTATTCTTTTTTTTAAGAGTTTATGATATTATCATTGGGTATTCCTTATTTAATGATTTTTTTTATCAAGGTTTGTCTATGATTAAAAAATATGAATTAATGGTGATTTTAAAGCCACTACTCCCTGAAGATATTAGATCGGGGATTCAAAATAGAATAGAGAAAGCAGTACGTACTGCCAAAGGATCTATTACCAATACTGATAATTGGGGGAAACGGCATTTAGCCTATCCAATTAAGAAACATGATGAAGGTTATTATATAGTTTATCAATTATCACTAGATGTTGCTTCAAGTGATAAATTTCAAAGGGAATTAAAATTAATGAATGATATTTTAAGGTTCCTATTGATTAAATTAGAGGATTAAGTATTTAAATTTTTAATGTTAGAAGGATGTCAACCTCTAGATCTTTAAATAAAGTAATTTTAATTGGGAATCTAACAAGAGATCCAGTTATAAGAGTTACTTCAAATGGTTCAGTAGTATGCACATTTGGTCTAGCCACAAACTCAAGCTGGAAGGACTCAAAAGGAAGCGTACAGGAGAGAACCGAATTTCATAATATAGTAGCATGGAACAAGTTAGGTGAAATATGCGCTCAATTGCTTTCAACTGGAATGGCAGTTTATGTAGAAGGTGAATTAAGGACCAGAACGTGGTCAGATTCTAATGGAACTAGACATTTCAGAACTGAGGTTAAATTGCATGATATGTTGATTATGGATGATAAGGATAAAAAGGGTGTGGGAATCGATGCTGCTAAGAAAAGAGGTGAAGAATTAAATAAAGATGGTGCCTTCGAGTCGGAAGATTTCACCAATGCTCCAGCAGATGAGCCGGTTGTAGAAGGTGGTGAGGCACAACAGGATGCAGAAGATTTATTTTGAATTAATTAGTTAGCTATGGCATTAAAAAGAACGAAAAAAAAGAAAATCAAGGCTTTGCCTAAACTTCCTGATCCATTTAAAGGGAATCCGGAATTGATTAATTATAAAGATGTTTATAAATTAAAGAAGTTTGTAACTACAAGAGGCAGGCTTATTCATCCCCAAAGAACTGGGGTAAGCCCCAAATGTCAAAGGAAATTAGCTGCTGAAGTAAAAAAGGCTAGATTTATGGCATTGTTGCCCTATAACGAGCTGATTTAATTAGTAATTAACTGCCCTATGTCAATATCTGCGCACCTACTTAAGGGGCTTTACTTTAACATCAGCCTAGAATTAGATTCTAATCATGCCTCACAGCCTTCGTTGAGTGTACTTAAGGCTACCGTGATTAGGCACAGAAGACAGATCAACAGTCAGCAAAGTTTACCCAGTGTTCAATTCCTCAAAAATATATCTCAAAATTTAAAGATCAGGTATAGTTATCTTCAGTTTGATTTTGATAAAGCAATATCTCTAACTATTGATGGAGGGCCCAAAACTGTTAGTTATCCAGAACTTAAGTCAAATTTGCAGAAATCGAAAGGAAAAAAAGAAAAGGTCTCATTTTATCAGAGTCTCAAATTCTTCCCCAATTGTGGTAGTGAGTTTTTGATCGATGAGGATAAAGCTGGATTTATTATTGAGATCCTTCAAAAATTAGAATTTCAAAATAGAGAGGACGAGATCCTAATTATTAGTGGAGAAATGATTTGGAGTAGATTTATAAATTCTCAAGAGCTAATAAATATCATAATCAAGGCTTTTAAATCTCCAATCTATATATTAATCGATTATTATGCTATCTGGCAGAGTCTCGTTAATAAGGATTACAAGACCCTAAAAAATATTAATAAAAAATATTTATTACCACAGTTGCTGAAATTAACGTTTGAACCTTCAAAGGAATCTATTGAGATACAAAAGGAAATTACTAGGAAATTATTATTAATAAATAATAACAATTTATTCTATTTAGGCGATGGTCCTTACTATTTTGAAGATTCGTTGGTACCGGAATGGTTATTAATTACTAAAAAATTAAAGACTCCCCCAAAAAATAATTTTATACAGATTTCCCATGATCTTAGCAGGGGGTTTCCCGTCGAAATAAGCTATTATTCACAAAGACGGTATGGCGTACCTCAGATGAGCGTTACATTCAGCGCGGGTATTGATCAGAAATGTGCCAAAAAAGTCGGTGATTCAGTTGATGTAAATGAAACGATTGGGAGCTATTCGGAATTAGAATTTAGTCCTTATAGTTTTAAGAGTCGCGATGAAATAAAAGTGTTTGATGGGCAAATAGTCAAAAAAGGGGATTTAATATTAATTGATCGTAAAGGTAAAAAGGAATTGGCCCCATTTCAGGCGAAAGTGGATTTAGCGTTCCTAAAATGGGGTATTCTTAGGCTAATTAAGCAGAGTATTATTAAACTTGTTAAGTCTCCATTTAGGGGGTATATAGAGGGGTTTTCAAGTAAGGAAGGCTATACCATTAGGGCATCAGATATATCCTTAGTTCCATTCGATTTTATAAAAGGTGAAAGTGTTATCGGAGATCTGTCTACCACACTAACAAGGGGAGTTATTTATTATTGCCAAACCTATACCGATTTTATTAAGGTGTATGGAGAAGCTGGCTGGTCCCAGGGGAAATATTTTAAAGAACAGTTAAAGGCAATTATCATTAATAGTCTTAGCTTTGCGGATTTTGACAAAGTTATACAAATTGCAAATCCCAATTTGAACATAGGAATTATTGATATTGGAAAAGAAAAAAGTGAAGTTGAATATTTGAAAAATGCGATAGGTAATCAGGTAGTCTTTACGAGCCAGGGATTGATTATTAATACTACAGAATCGCTGGCAAAGTTGAATGTCTTAAAAGTTGATGAGCTTAAAGGGAAATGGGTAAAAGCTTTGGATTTAGAAGGTCGTTTAATTTATGGTAAGATAATTAGCAAGTCAACCAATAATTCGAATACAGTCCTAATATCGTCTGACCAGGGCTATTTTGAATGTCATTTATCTAATATTATTATAATTTAGAATGGAAAATCGTACGGAAATGAGGAAGCTAATCAAATATATTGGTAGTTTTTTGATAATTTGTGCGATATTTATATCCGGCTTTTATATAGGAAGAGCAAATCCTGATTTATCTAGCAATAGTTCGCCTGAATATATCCTAACAGGAGATATTAAAAATCAGTATCAAGAAGTAAGTGTAAATATTTTATGGGAAACTTGGCAGAGGCTAGAGCAAGAGTATTTAGCTGCCACAAAACTTGATCCTCAGAATATGGTCTATGGTGCAGTTAAGGGCCTGGTTTCTTCGATTGATGATCCCTATACTGCATTTTTAACTCCAGAAGAAGTAGCTGAGTATTTTAAGTCAAACGCTGGTGAATATGAAGGTATTGGGGCAACATTAATGCAAGATGGTGCCTATGTGAAAATCGAGAGTGCTGTGGATGATACACCAGCCCAAAAATCTGGTTTAAAAGCAGGAGATATCATCTTATTTGTTAATGATGAAGATGTTTACAATAAGTCTGTATACGAGGTCGTAAGCAAAATCAGAGGGGAGGCTGGCACAAATGTTAAGCTAGATATATTTAGAGAAAGTGAGCAAAAAGAATTGGAATTTAATATTACCAGAGCTAAGATTGATATTGATAATATTGCACTGAGCGATTTAGGGAATGGATTCTATAAAATTAAAATATATAAATTTACAGAGACTTCTGTTGAGGAATTTAACAGGCTTTGGGATTCAATTGTGAATGATATAGCTGCCAAAAATCCAAAAGGGATTATTATCGATCTAAGGAACAATCCTGGTGGATATGTTAGCGCCGTTGAGCATGTATTAGGAGAGTTTTTAGATAAGGATAAAGTGGCCTTGATTGAAGAAAATAAAAATGGAGTTAGAGTAGAGCATAAGATCGATAGAGTTGGCAGATTATTAAATGTACCAATAATTGTGATGGTGAATGGTGGAAGTGCTTCTGCATCTGAAATATTTGCCGGAGCAATCCAAGATTATGATAGAGGGCAGATCATCGGGCAAAAGACTGTAGGGAAGGGAGTAGAGCAAAAATTATTAAATCTAAGTGACGGGTCTATGCTTCAAGTGGTATTCCAAAGATGGCTGACTCCATTAGGGAAAAATATTTCGAAAGACGATCCCATTCAGCCAGATGTTATCTTAGAGGAAGACGCTTTAACTGATTCTAAAGCACTTGAATTGCTCAACAATTAGTTACTAATCACTGTAAGCAGGACATATTTAATACGTTTAAAATATTTCGTAAATTTAGCTATTAAATTTTAATTTTTTTAATATGGAAAAACCCTCCACTTTAAAAGAATCAAAATCAATTTTCCCGAAAATTATCCTGACCACAATAGTTTTAGTTTCCTGTGCGGGGATTTTATTTGTAATAGGTCTGTCGGGATTTGGTCAAAAGTATATATGCGAGACTGTAGTCCCCGGTTCTTTTTTGTATGAGCAAATACAATGTGAAAAGGTAACACAAACACAACAGGAAAATGAGGGGGGCAGCATTCAAGAGAGTAAATTGTTTGAACAGGTCTCCGGAGATGAGGGCGAGAGGGTGGCTACGATAGTTGATGAAATCGCGGGGGGAGTAGTTGGTATAGGTGTGGCTGGGGATAATTTTAATACTGACAGTATAATTGGTACCGGATTTTTAGTCTCCTCAGAGGGTGTTATTGTCACTAACAGACATGTAGTAGAGGAGGCAATGGATTACTTTATTTCCTTCAAAGATCAAGAACAAACTGTACAGATTGATCAGGATGCAATCTTCCTTGACCCTGTGAATGATATTGCATTAATTAAAATAGATGCTGATAAAATTCCAAGTACTGCAAAAATATTAAGAATAGGTGATTCAAATGAGATTAAATTGGGACAAACAGTGATTGCTATTGGCAACCCCTTAGGTAAATATACCGGTTCGATCACAAAGGGAATAATCAGTGGTCTTAATCGCGAGGTTGAGATCTCCCAAGGGTTTTTCCAAACTCAAAAAGAGATTTATGAGGATGTGATCCAAACTGATGCTGCTATTAATCCAGGTAATTCGGGTGGTCCATTACTGAATATGAAAGCAGAAGTTATTGGAATAAATTTTGCTACAGTAGATGGAGCGTCAAATCTTTCTTTTGCAATTCCCATAAATCGTATTAAGGCCAGATTGAATGAATTATTGGAGTTTGGGAAATTTAAGATTCCCTATCTTGGCGTGGAATTTCGAACCAGGTTAGTATATTTCAAAGGACAATCTATCATTGGTGCTGAAGTTGTTAATGTTTTAGAGAATAGCCCTGCTCAATTGGGTGGAATTAAGCTTGGAGATATAATTATCGAATTTAACGGTAAAGATCTTCAGGATAAAACATTAGCTACGATGATCCAAGAACAGGAAATTGGTAGCGAAGTATCAGTGATAGTGATTAGAGATCGAACTGAAAAAGAATTGACCATTAAGATAGGGGAGAGATAACCAGATAACGATCTCTACCCGTCAAATCAGGGAGAATTTTAATTTCAAATGAGTCTTTAAATATTTGATATAGGTCTTCATATTTTTGGGGACCTATTTCTATTAAAGCCACTCCTGAAATCAACAGATTCCTTTCTAAAAGTTTTTTAATAGCATAGTAGTATTGAAGTCCTTTATTTTTTGCAAAAATCGCTATTCGTGGTTCGAAGCTAATATCCTTTTCTAATTCGGATTCAATTTCAATCGGGACATAAGGGGGATTTGCAATAACTAGATCATATTTACCATTGATTTCTTGTGAAAGATAATCATATCTTTTGAATTTAATTCTTCTAGCGTCCTCTCCTAAGATCTCCTTAGCATTTAATTTAGCAATTTTTAAAGCTTGTTTTGAAATATCGATAGCATCTATCTGTAGGTTTTGAGGGCTCTTTTTTAAAAGTGAAATTGCTATACATCCCGATCCTGTTCCCAAATCAATTACTCTAATTAGTTTGGAATTATCGATGTATTTTAAAGCTAGGTCAATTAAACCTTCAGTTTCAGGTCTAGGGATTAGTACAGCTGGATTAACAATAAATTTTAGATTGTAAAACTCCTTTTTACCTAATAGATAGGCAAGAGGGATCTTACTTTTCCTTTTCCCAATGTAATGAAAAAAACGTAGAGCAATATTCGTGGTTACTTTATCTGTTATATGGGCTATTAATTGTTCTTTCTTTAACCCAGACGCTTTGCATAAAAGCAGTAATGCGTCTAATCGATTGCTAGGTGAAGGTGAGAGCAGGGCAGCTCCGAGATTAAGTAATGACTCAAAACTATGGAATTTATATAACATTTTCTGAACGCATCATTTTGTTTGTTGTATCAAGCATTTCTTCTAAATCACCTTCCATAATATTAATGAGGCTGAACCAGCTTTGTTTGATTCTATGGTCGGTAAGACGGTTTTGTGGAAAATTATAAGTTTTAATTTTATCTGATCGATCACCTGTTTTTATAGCATTACGCCTTTGTCCGGAAATATTCTCCTGATCTTGGATCTGTTGGAGATCATATAGTCTACTCTTAAGAATCGACATGGCCCGTAATTTGTTTTTAAGTTGTGATCTTTCGTCTTGACAGGAAACGACCAGTCCGGTTGGTATGTGGGTAATTCTCACAGCGGAATCTGTCGTATTAACACCTTGTCCTCCTGGCCCACCGGCTCTATACAAGTCAATTTTAATATCATCCTCATTTAATTCAACCTCATGCTCTTCAACCTGGGGCAATATGACTACTGAGGCACTTGATGTGTGAATCCTGCCAGAGGCTTCTGTGGTCGGGACTCTTTGAACTCTATGAACTCCTGCTTCATATTTTAATCGGCCAAATACATCCTTACCGTTTATTAAACAGATTACTTCCTTTATTCCTCCTTGTTCTGCCTGGCTTAGACTAATTTGTTCAGAATTCCAACCTTTCTGTTCACAATATCTCAAATACATTCTATAGAGCTGTGAGGCAAATAGAGCGGCTTCCTCACCGCCTGTACCAGCTCTTATTTCCAATATCACATCTCTCGAGTCATTTGGATCTTTGGGGATTAATAATTCATCTAATTTCCCATTGAGGACTTCTAATTCTGAGGTGTTTTCGCTGATTACATCTTCGTAAAATAATTCTTCCTCGGTATTTGTGTTTTGAGAAAGTAATGTTTTAGCATCACTTATTTCTTTTTCAAGCCTGATTATATTAGTTGATAGCTCATATAAGGTGAGCATATCTCCAATTTCTCTAGATAATTTTTGGGTTTTGGTGGTTTCATTATTTACCACAGATTCCTGCAGTAGTTTTGTAAGCTCTTTATATTTTTCGATTGCCTCAATAGCCTTAGCATTCATAGGAATAATATATTACATAAATAGTAAAAACGATAGGGGAGTTGAAAATTATTCGCGGCAGGCTATTTAAACTGCTTGAGCATATCCTTTAGAGTAAGGGAATTCTTTGTATCAATAGAATCTACCTTACTTCTGCGGCGGCTCATTTTTTGGCGTTTATTGATTACCTTGGAAGTATTAGCTGAAGTACGCTTGTTTTCGAACTTCTTGACCAGGTTTTCAGTGTCAACTATTCTCTGTTTACCAGTATAGAAAGGGTGGGACAAGTTGGTAACTTCAACAGTGATTTCCTCTTTGGTGCTAGGTATAGTAAAAGACTGACCAGTTGATAGATCAGTAATTTTGGCATTCTTATAAACTTTTGGATGAATATTCTTTTTCATATTTTCAAAACAACAGGGAGATTATAGCACATCTAGTTGCTAAGGCAAATAGTCAAACAGTTTAAAGCCCTCCTTAAACTGCAGGACCGTTAAAAATGCTAAAAACATAATACTGTTTTCTGAAGACAACTATCAACAATTGCTGCTAATTGTTACGCATAAAGCAATACTTTTCTACTTTAAATCGGTGAAATTGATTATCGGAACATTAATATTAATACTTGTTTATTGTTTGTTGGCTGATAGTATAATAGAATAGTATTAGATAATTTGTTAAAGTCTTCATTCGTTATGAAATTAAGTATAAAAAAGGGGAATCTTCAAATCCAATCCAAAGAACATAAGATACTAATAGGGGATTTAATAAACCAGCCTTTAGATCAAATTGATATTGTTATTGGATCTGAAATCATGGGTGCTGAAAGCTTTAAGGGGGTTGTAATTGATAAACCTGGTGAGTATGAGGCTCATGAAGTAATGGTTCAAGCCCAACCAAGCAAATCTTCAAATAAAATTGATCTGGTTTCAATCGATGTTGAGGGGGTGAATATTATTTTCCTAAGATCTGACGCTAAATTGCCCACTAAAAAGATGCTGGACCAGTTAGGTGTAAATCATGTCTTGGTAATAAAGGGGGCTCAGGAGGCTTCAAAAATTCGTGATCTTGTGGATGAATTTGCTCCTCAGATGTTAATACCACTAAGTACTAATGCAGAGGAATTGTTAGGTTTTTCGAAGAAATTAGGGATTTCTTTACCAAGTCCTTTAAAGTCTCTATCAATTGATTATGACAATTTTAATAAGGATGAGGAGAATCAAATTTTAGAGATAGTATTATTTGAATAATGCAAGAAATTCGTTTACCACCTCAAAATTTAGATGCTGAGAGATCGATTCTAGGAGCTATCTTAATTGACGAGGATGCTATGTTTAAGGTTTCTGAGACACTAAGACCAGAGCATTTTTATGATGTTAAGCATAGAAATATTTTTGAATCTATGCTCGAGCTGTATTCTCACCAAAAAGCCATAGATGTTTTGACTTTATCAACTGAATTGAAGAGTAAGAAGCTTCTGGAGCAGCTAGGCGGCCAGGGCTATCTGACCGATTTGGTTAAAGATGTGCCTACAGCCTCTCATATTGAAGAATATGCAAAAATTATAATTGAATTGGCTCAAAGAAGAAGGTTGATCACTCTCGCTGGTAAGATAGATGAATTAGCCTACAAGCAGGACAAAGAGCTAGATTTGGTCCTGGATGAGGTTGAGAAAAATTTGATGGGAATAAGTCAAAGTTCAACTAAAAGCGACTTTGTCCATGTATCGTCATTATTAGAGGAATCATACAAAAAAGCAGAAGAGCTTAATAAAGATCCGGGGAAATTAGTTGGTGTACCTACGGGTTTTGCATATTTAGATAATATTCTTGGGGGCTTGCAGAGATCAGATCTGATAATTTTAGCTGCCAGGCCTAGCGTTGGTAAAACAGCTTTTTCATTAGATATTGCTAGGCATGCTTCGGTTATTGAAGGAAAGTCGGTCGGTATTTTTACTTTAGAGATGTCTGATACCCAACTTATGGATAGAATTCTATCAATGCAGGTTGGGGTTGGTCTTTGGGATTTAAGAATGGGCAGGATATCAGATGAAGTTTTTACTAGATTGAGCGATGCTATGGGGGTCCTTTCTGAGGCGAAGTTATTCATTGATGATACTCCAGGTATAAATATTATGGAGATGAGGGCCAAAGCGCGAAAACTGAAAAATGAGCACGGTTTGGACCTGCTAATTATTGACTATCTTCAACTTATGGAAGGGCGAAGCAGGGAGAATAGGGTGCAAGAGGTTTCCGAGATCTCACGTTTTTTAAAGAGTCTAGCTAGAGAGTTGGATGTCCCTGTCGTTGCACTGTCTCAGTTAAGTAGAGCGGTTGAGCAAAGGGGGGATGGTACGCCACAGCTTTCAGATCTAAGAGAGTCAGGATCTATCGAGCAGGATGCGGATGTAGTATTGTTCTTGAGCAAAATGGGTGGTGAGGATGAAAATTCACAAAATAGAAAATTAATTATTTCAAAACACAGAAACGGTCCTACAGGTGAGGAGGAGCTGTTCTTTGTAAAAGAGCAGGCAAGATTTAGAGAGATCGATAGAGTGCATACCTAGAAAGGTAACATTTAAGTAGCCTCATAAATAATAAGTTTCCCATTAATTTACACACTGAAAGTATAGTTATTGTAGTTAGTGGTGTTTTTAGTATGCCTGTAAATTTGTCGTCACTTATTAGTGTGGATAAGAATTTTGAGGAAACTTAGGACTTGGTAGTTAGGTATGTTTCATGAGTAAAATAAAATTAGAAATATATTTAGGTTGATGTTTCCATATGGCCCTGTAGCATATGTAATATAGTATATTGTACAAATCTTTATATTTTAGCTCGTTCTAATATAGTTTTGGGACGTCTAAACTTTGTGGATCGACTAACCAGCTTGCCAACCTTAACTTCCTAAGGAAAAAGTGTAAGATATTGCTATGAATAGATTAAAATTCATAATTATAATCTGGTTATTAATCTTCCCAATATTTTTGGTTAGAGGTAGCGCCAATCCTAATTATCACGTAATAAACATAGGCGAGGAAGTAACTATTAAAAGAATCCCAAATGATCAACAGGCACTTAATGAGATTGTTACTTACACATTATTGGCTCAGACAATGGTTCTAATTTCAGCTCAAAGCTTTTCTGTCATATCCCTCATCCCGAAACTCAATTTCTTTCAATATTTAAAGGTGTTTTTACCTTTTCTTATAGTACAAAGAGCGCCAAGAAAGGATTTCTCTGGTTTGATATATAACGCTCTAACATCAAAATCTATTCCTTTTGCAGTCATAAGGGCAATTAATATTGAAAATGGAAAGGTGTCGCAGACTCAGGTATCGGATATTGACGGTCGTTATGGATTGTTGTTACAGCCAGGTACTTATATTATTGAGGTCCAGCATCAAGATTACGAATTTCCAGTACTAGACAAAAATATCAGCGCCGTACAAAACGACAACAATAGTTATTTTGGTGGAAAATTAAAAATCACAAATGAAACAGCGGTAAATTTCAATATCCCTCTAAATCCTAGAGTTGCGAATAGAGGATTGAGTATAAATAAAGTTAGGAGTTTAATAATTAATTCTTCAATTTTTAAGTTAACTCAAAATCTATATTTCATCTACACAATCTTCCTGTTCAGTATATTTATGTTATTAAGTGAATTTAATTGGATTACTTTAAGTATTGTAATTTATTATGCTGTTTTCACCTTAATGCATCTGATTTCCAATATTAGAAGACTTCCCAAAACATGGGGCAGGGTAGTAAATGCTTTGACAAGAAGTCCAATAAAAAATATCTTCGTTAAATTCTATTCAAGTGAAGGTAAATTGATAGATTCAAAAATTACTGACGAAACTGGTCGATTTCAATTGTTTTTATATGATGGGGATTATTTTGCATTAGTCCAGTCTCCAAATTATAAAATTGCAAAGGGGGAAAATAACATGGACAATCAGCGGATCTCGTTTAAAGTGAATAAAAGAGCAATAAACCTGAATATTGAGTTGGAGCCAATTTTGTCAAAAGAAGCAACTAAAAAGTCACGTTAGGAAATTATAGTGATTAATCAGGTTAATAATTTATAAGTCCGATTAATTATTTTCATCTGACTGAATTGACTCTAATGCATTCCTCATTGCTTCTATTCGTTGATTCAAATAGGTATTGAAGTCGGATTCGTTATAATATATTTCATCCCTAGATACTGTATATAGAGCAAGGGCTAATTCGTATTCTCTTTGAGTTTCTAGATATTGACCGAGCTGAACTATACTTAAGAAATATCCAGGTTGGAGTTTGTAAGCTTTGGTGTAGGCCTGTTCTGCTAATTTTGCGATCTCGGGGTCGGCATTGTATTGATATAAGTAGGCTAATAGTAAATAATTATCAGGGCTGGTGGGATTTTTGTCTATTGCTTTTTGAACTGCTTGGAGTGCTTCGCCACCAAACTGTTTGCCTTGATAAAGCTCAGTTAATTTTTTATATATTATTGCAGCTCTTTGCCAATTTTCGTGGTTTTCGGGATCAATAATAATCGCTTTATTTATCTCACTATTGATCAAGGTTTGGAGATATTGTTTAGTTACTTCTGACTGCATTCTGGCTTCACTGTCGTCCTGATTGCTAAGTGTGTTGCTCCATATACTATCCAATTTGTTTAAAGCAATGCTAGCTATTTCTCTATGATAATAATCACGGTTGGGATTTAGGTTGATTGAATTTACCATAAGATCGTAAGCTGTATCATTATTACCGTTACTATTTTCTTTTAAGGCCTGGCTATATTTGGTTTCGGCTAAATAATTAACTGTAGTGAAATACACTATCGTTACTGAAATTAGCAATAGGATCGTTGAGAATAACTTTGGTGCAATATTATTTGACTGCTTTGGACTGCTTTTATTTATCAAAATGAAATCTGCCACATAGTTATCTTCGGTCTTGCTAAAATTTAAATAATAGAGCTTGAATAGAAAAGCGAGACTTATCCAAGTATAAAATAATATGGTTATTGATTGATGGGTAATAAAAAGACTTAGGATAAAAATTAAAGAGCTTAAACTTAAAGTTAACATATTGGAGCTTTTCCAATGTACCCGGGCTTTAAATATGTTTAGAGCGAGAAATTTGAGGATAAAATATATAAGTAGAGAATAAGCTATGATCCCTAGAATGCCGTTCTCGATAAGAATAGATTCAATTTGAAGATTGCTCCTAGTATAGTTCTCGTACCAGTTAGGCTGAAGATTTTGGCTTTCAGGTCGGAATTGGGAAAAAACATTGGCATAGGTATTTAATCCGGTTCCAGTTATTACACTTTGAGGAAAGGAAGAGTAAGTACCTTTTATCACTTCCAAACTTGTTTCAGCTGGTATATCGAAATATCTTGCGAAATTAGTTTGAGGAGTGATATTAGTTCGAAATGTTACATCTGTAGAATAAAAGAATGAACTTAAGGCGATTATTATGAGTATGATATTTAGAGCTACAATTCTGTTAACTCCATTTTGTTGCCTATAGCTATATATTAATGAAAATAGTAGCAATACAGTGACAGTTAGCCATAATAATATTTTTGAAAAATCTACATTTGTTGTAATACTTGTTAGCCCAATGCCCATAATTAATAATAGTGAAATTGAAAATCCTATTACTTGTGAATAAGTTGAACTTTTTTGTCTGTTTAGAAACTTAAAAAGTGAAAAGGGCAGGGCGATTAAAAAAAGGACACTTAAAGAATTTGGATTACCAACAGGTGTAAAAAGGGCGTTGGTCATGAATGATAATGAAGTGTTGGATGAGGAAATCGATTCAAGTATTGGGAAAAGGATGTTTGTTGCCTTTAAAATTGTAAATAGGGCAAATAGTCCTATAGAGATAGGAATTAATTTTATGATCCTATTGATCTGAGCTTTGTTAGTAAAGTTATTCTGCAGGAAATAGAATAAGAGTATCAAAGTAATATTGGAGACCAATCCTCCTGTAAGACGCATATGATACCCCCAAATACTAGTATCAGTATTTAAAGAAAATAAAGTGGAAAGGCCCAAAGAGACAGTTAGAATTATGATTGATTTATCTAAGGGGCTTTTAATGAAACTAGCCTTATTTGAAATCAAAATATTCACTCCCCACAGCATGACCAGGAAAAATGTGATTATTATTAGTACTAGATTTTTAGTGATTTCATAGTACTCTTCGGTTTGAGTAGTAAAGATCCAGGGCATAATGATTATTAATACAATGAGAGCCCCATTAGCAATTTTATTAATAACTGTAGAGAACTGATTATAAGTTACTTGATTATGGGCATTTCTTCGGGCACCACTATTATTGTTCATAATTGATACATAAGAAATATTACAAGCTGTTAAAATTAGCCAAAATATCTGTTAGAATATTGAGGATATTTATTCAGTATAATTAATAATATGGACGATGTAAACATGCAACCAGCAGGTGCACAACCAGCAAGGGATCAAAATGTATTTAGCTTTATGCTTCAATTAGTTCAAGAAAGATATGGTGATGATACTGACCTGGACTTTCAAAATAAAGAGGCAGAAAGGCTTTATGATGTGTTTGGGAACAATTTGGTATCATACTTTGAGCCCATGCTCTCGGAGCAGCAAAAGCAGCAGTTTGATGCCCTCTATAAGCAGGGAGGAAATAATGAGTCGCTTCTGGGGTTCTTAACTCAATCGATACCTGATTTGGAAATGAAGATTATGCAAGTTTTAGTTAGTTTTAGAAATGCCTACCTAAATGAGGGTAGACAACCTTCCCAGCAGTAATATATTTGATCTTAAAAATATAGGAGATCAGTTGATTTTAAAGGTCCATTTGCTGGATATTTTATCCCATCTTAGTTATAATTTCCCTGATTCATAGCCGAAGTGGTGAAATTGGTAGACACGCACGACTCAAAATCGTGTTCCCTAAACAGGAGTGTGGGTTCGATTCCCACCTTCGGTATTAATATATTTATATTTAATGAGGTTTAAGGATTTAAGCCATGAATGATTTTATACTTAATATTGTTAGATTTAATGAACAGCTTGATTTTAATATCATAATTCCCTTTGTATTACTATACGTATTAGCATTTTGGGTCATTGTAAGTATTTGGGTGTATCTTGATTCTAAAGTTAGATATTTAAGTAAGAAAAAGGCTGTCCTTTTAGCAATTTTAAATCAAATCTTCGGTCTTCCTTTCCTTTTATTGTATATCCTAGCTAGACCCTTCGTTCCAGAGGAACAATCAGCTGAGCAATTAAGCTCTGATAACGGTGGAGTTAATGTCCCAATTGTAAATTTTGTCGGTAAGGAAGGAGTAATGATGAGCCTGCAACTGAGTATTAATTCTGCAAGCTTGGTAGCAAATTCTCAAAACCCAGAAATGACTATTGATGTAAATTTTAATTCAACGGACAGCGAAAAAGTCATTGTTGAAAAATTACCGGAACCAAAGGAGATAGAATATAAAATAAGTAAAACCGCAAAATTTGCGGAGAAAATCAAGTCGATTTTTAAAAGAAATAAACCTTCAATACAATTAGAGAAAGAATCGCCAGAGAAAATATCTCCAGATGTTGAGATCAAAATAGCTGAGACAAATAAAGCAAAGAAGAAGAGAAACAAGAAGAAGAGGAAATAGTGTTTCAATGGATACAAAAATCTCGATCTTAAAAAATGGTGCTCAGTGTTTATTGATTAAAGATTCAAATTCCCCAAGTATTAATATCGTTGCAGAATTTAAGGCAGGTGCTCGTGAAGAAAAGGCTGCAATTAACGGAGTGGCTCATTTATTAGAGCATATGATCTTCAAAGGAAGTAAATCTCATCCTGATCCAAAAAAATTAGTTTATAAAATTGAGAATTTAGGAGCTAATATTAATGCTTGGACAAGTCAAGAGCTTACTGCGTATTATATTTCAGGTCCTAAATACAATGGCCTGAAGCTGATTTCCTTTTTAGCAGATATGTTACTTAATCCAATATTTCCAGAAAAAGAGTTAGTAAAAGAAAAAAGGGTTATTGCAGAAGAGATTAAAATGTATGAGGATAATCCTCAGGATAAAGTGGCTGACGAATTCATTAGAGCTTTATTTCCTAATCATTCACTGGGCCGAAATATAGCGGGATCTCTAATGTCATTAGCCAATTTGAGTGTTAAAGATTGTCAAATTTTTATCAAAGAGCATTATAGTGCCGAAAATTTGCTATTGATTGTAGCTGGAGATTTTGATCAACAGGAGGTCCTTGATAAGTTAAATGACAGTTTTGGTATGTGGCCAGTTACAGAAGTCTTAAGAGAACCTGATTTTGAAAAAATCCCGATACAAGATAGGCAAGTAAATGTAATAAAGAATCTAGAACAGACTCATCTGGTGGTTGGTTCTTATGGACACAACTACCAACAATTAGGGCTCAAAGAACGTTGGGCTTTGAATTTGGGTAGAACTATCTTGGCTGGAGGCTTTGGGTCTTTATTAATACAGAGATTTCGTGAGGAACTGGCTATGACTTATTATATTCACTTATCTAATCAGGAGTTTAGGGATATTGGATATTATTACGTAGCTCTCGGTGTTAATCCAAGTAATAAAAATAAGGCAATAACTGAAATTGATAAAGTCTTTAAAAAGTTCTGTATTGGGCAAATAAGGGAAAGTGACATTGAAAGAGCTAAAAATTATTTGATCGGTAATTTAATAACTTATCTGGAAACTAGCTCTGATTTAGCTACATTTTATGCCAAACAGCTTCTATTCTATAATAAAATTAGTACCTCAGAAGAGATCATTAAGATAATTAAAAATATTAATAAAGACGATATACTTAGAATGTGGAAGCCTTTATTACAGGAAAATAAGATCGTAGCAGTGCTAGGTAGCGAAAAATAGAGTAAAATGATTCCTATGACAGATAATATATTATTGCCGATTACTTTAAGTATTGCGGATTACAATATTGATTTCGGCCTGATCAGTGTGGTCTTGTTTGTGATAATATTTGTTTCCTCGATCTATCAAAGTTTGATCAAGAGGGTAGAGACTTTTGAGATTTTTGACTTTGGTTTTAAAACCATACTTATAATGGTTTTAATAGCCAGATTATTGGCAGTAATTAATAATCCCAATTACTATCTTGCCGATCTCTCTCAAATACTAAATTTTCAGGATGGCAAATTTTTCTATCCAGGTTTAATCTTGGGTTTAATCCTGTCTGTATTCTTTATGTCCTCCTCTTTAGCCAAAAAGGTCGGATATATGAAATTATTAGATATTGCAATAAGAGCTTATGCTTACTCTGCGGTGTGGTTATTACTTGGATTCTTCCTTTCAGCGCGTAGTTTGGGTGTACAGTTTGAAGGAGCTATTGGGGTTAAGTACTTAGATGGAGGTCTTAGATTCCCAAGTTCATTGATCCAGGCAATATATACTCTTGTAGGCATCATAATCTTAACTGTTTGGCCGAATATTAAAACAAAATCAGGTATAACTGCAGCTATATTTGTAATGCTTTATTCAGCACTTGAATTCATCTTAAGATTTTTCTCAAACGGATATGATCCAGTAATCTTAGGGTTCATAGATTTGTATCAGTTTTTCTATTTGATATTTTTGACTTTTAGTATTCTGATCTTTATTCGAATAAATCAGATACTAAAATTAGATGCACAGGAACAATTTATGGAAAACGATCTGACCTCAGTTAGGGCAAAGTTTGATGTCTCAGGATTTAAAAAAGAGCGGGTTTCTGCAAAAGAGCTGTTCTCATTATCATATGGGTCTGCGATAAATAATAAACAGGATAGGCCTACCAGAGCTGCAAAATAGCAATTAGAATAATTACATTTTATGACAAAATATTCATTTAAAGTTGAGGCTGCAGATATTGGAATTCGTTTAGATCTATTTATCGCCATAAAATCTCAAGAGATTAGTAGGAGTAAAGTAAGAGAAATCCTCAACAGTGGCAAAGTTAGAGTTGATGGAGAAATTGAATATAGACCTCAATTGAAGATGCAGTTGGGATCTCTTGTAGAGGTTGTTTATGAACAACAAAAGAAAGTAAATAATAAGATAATTCCTCAGAACATACCTTTAGATATTGTTTATGAAGATTCTGACCTGCTAATAATCAATAAACCGGAAGGTATGGTAACACAGCCTGCTACTGGTAATTGGCAGGGTACTTTAGTTAATGCCTTACTTTATCACTATAATGAAATTAGAGGTTTAGGAGCCAAGGAGAGGGCAGGGCTGATTAATAGAATTGATAAAGACACATCGGGGTTGGTTTTAGTTGGAAAGACCAGCAAGGCTCTTTGGTACTATACTCGATTGTTCGCACAAAGAGAGATCCAAAAAACATATTTAGCAGTAATAGTGGGAAACATTGAAAAACTGATGAAGGAAAAAGAATTGATAATTACAAATTATTTAGGCAGAAATCCAAAAATTAGAACAAAGTTTTCTAAAGTCAACAATGAAAATGGAAGGTTTTCTGAGACAAGAATTAAATTAATTAAGACTATGGATTTTGAGGGAAAGCAATTTGCCTTGTTACAGGTTGAACCTAAAACCGGAAGGACCCACCAGATCAGAGTTCATTTAAGTGGATTAGGGTGTCCGATATTAGGTGATAGGATATATGGAAAAAATAATAAATTTGAAAGGATGATGCTGCATGCCTGGAAGATAAAAATGCGCTTTCTAGATGGGCAGGAAAGAGAAGTAACTGCGCCTATACCCAAAATTTTTAATAATTTCAAAGTTTAAGATGTTGTTTGATAATCTAATAAATAAAATTAGAAGAAAAAGAGTATCTAGTAATTTTAGAAATAGATTTAAAAGAGAAGATGATCTAGCAGTTACAGCAAGAATTTCGGATTTTTTCAAAAGTAAAAGCCGATTAGGAATTGTTTTCATTGTTACTCTGATCATTATTGCTATAGTTACTCTGTTTATTCGTAATGTATATTCCATTCTGACCTTTGAGCCCCAAGCTTTTACCGAAACTAATCTTGAGATCCAAAATAATTGGAATGGTTCGGACAAAATGACCATACTCCTTATTGGAACCGATACAACTTCAACTAATCATAAATTTGTTGATCATCTTTCCATATATAGTTTGGATCCGAGGGAAAATATCCTCTCCATCTTTATACTTAATCCTGATATCAAGGTAACTCAAGCAACCATAGGCTACACACTAAACTACCGAACCATAATGAACAATCGATCTATAGAAGGAGACAAGATTGAAACTTTGATTAAAAGCGTAGAGAATTTATTAGCATTGAAGATTGACAGGTATATACTGGCAGATAAGAATACTTTTGCCAACTTCAGCTCTTTTTTAAATCCCATACAAGTTTATGTGCCTAGAGATATTAAAGATGAGGACACTCTTAATCTAGTCAATTCATTCAAAGCAGAGTGGGGAAAAGGGCAGAATATGATTCTCCCGGCAAATTACTTGGAGTTTGCAGCTAGCGATAATAATGGTAGAGATGATCAGCTGGAAAGACAACAGTATCTTATTGAGTCAATGACATTAAATATTATTGGGTTTCGATCCCTCATATACCTTCCTGAGGCGCTTGATTCATTCCAAAATAATATATATACAAATATGGGAAAGTGGGAGCTTTTCAATTTTGCTTCAAAACTGATAAATCTAAAAGACGAGGATATAAGAAAAGGTTTCTTAAGAGAGAGTGCCTACGATAAAGTTTTGGATATTGGTTTCTATGAAGCAGTAAGCCCGGATATTTCAGCTATAGATAAAGATATAAATAATATTTTCTTTGACATGAAGGTCTTTAAAGAGCAAGCTAGAATTGAAGTTTTAAATGGATCAAATATTTCGGGATTGGCAACAAATAGGAAGCGTTGGATAGAAAATATTGGGGGAAGGGTTATCCATAAAGGAAATAGTTACGAGAAAGAACAAGATACGAAAATATATTGCGCTGATCCTGAAAAATATACTGTCACAATAACTGAATTGAAGAGATTCTTAGGCAGTTCAGTTCAGTTAATTGAAAAGGAATACCCCAATAGACATGTAGGTGAAATTGTAATAGTGCTTGGCTCCAATCTTTGATAAAAGCATGTAATTGCTAATATTTGCAATTATGAAGTAAAATAGAACAATAAATTTATCTCTCAAAAATATGTCGGGACACTCAAAATGGGCTAAGATAAAAAGACAAAAAGGGGCCAATGACCTTAAGAAGGGGATGGTTTTCACCAAGCTGGCTAGAAATATTACCCTTGCAGCCAAAGAGGGTGGTGGGGATCCAGATATGAACTTTGCATTAAGAATAGCAATAGATAAAGCTAAAGCTGTCAATATGCCTTCAGATAATATTGAAAGATCAATTAAAAAGGGGATAGGTGGCGATGACAAAACACAATTTCAAAAAATCAGTTATGAGGCAATAAAAGGCAACGGAGCTTCTCTGATAATTGATTGTCAAACTGACAATACTAACAGAACTGTTTCAGAATTAAAGAAAATTTTGGAAATGGGTGGAGCTAAACTGGCTTCTGTTGGCAGCGTTGCCTGGCAATTTGAAGAGCAGGGTTCAATAATTTTAAAGCCTGCTAGACTACAAAAAGCACAAAAATATGGAGGTGAAGATGAATATATCCCTGTTTCTATAGACGAGATTGAGATGGAATTATTAGAAATTGAGGGCATTTCAGATATTGAAGAAGGAGTTCATCAAGATGAAGATTCAGAGTATAAAGTCTTGGAGATCTCAACTTCAAAAAACGATTTTGCTTCTGTATTAAAACAAATTGAAAAGTTGCAGTATAAAATTGTTGACTATGAGCTGGTGAAGATAGCTAAAGACCAAGTAGTCTTGAATGATAGTGATCTAGAGAAGATCGAATCTTTAGTTTCAAATCTAGAGGACCATGATGATGTTGATTCAGTTTGGTCAAACGTAAAAGGAATATGATTTCAAATCAAAAAACAGTTAGGGTTCTTGGCATTGATTGTGGGACAGCAATTGTGGGCTGGTCAATCATTGAGGGGTTTGGGGCTAATCTAAAAGTCATAGATTACGGAGACATTCGAACCAAAGCTGGGTTAGAGATAGGAAATAGATTAGCACAGATATATGAAGCACTAATTGTTTTGATAGAAAAGTATAAACCAAGCCATATGGCGGTTGAAGAATTGTTTTTCTTTAAAAACAATAAGACAGTTATTTCTGTAAGTGAAGCTCGAGGGGTTATATTGCTTGCTGGACAGAATAAAGGATTAACGCTTTTTGGTTACACTCCGCTTCAAGTAAAAATGGCTGTAACTGGTTATGGTAGAGCAGATAAAAAACAG